>Ga0268266_10000136_pt1 | contig 141853 bp, 113 predicted proteins | sample KBSS13metaG_FD_190356 | JGI IMG/M metagenome (GOLD analysis project Ga0268266, IMG submission 190356) | Switchgrass rhizosphere microbial communities from Kellogg Biological Station, Michigan, USA - KBS S1-3 metaG (SPAdes) (version 2) | ecosystem: Host-associated > Plants > Roots >...
ACGGCAAGGCCCACAAAGTCGCCCTCGTTGCCGTGATGCGCAAACTCCTCATCCACCTCAATAGCCTCCTCAAATCCTCTCCCCCTTGCCCTGCTTAAACTTATTTTTTAATCACAGTTGCTGAGCGCAGCGCAGCGAAGTCGAAGGACCAGACACATGACCGTAAAACAAGACGGGAACCGAAGGGTAGAAAGGCCATTTTATCGTTTCCAAGCTGCACTTGGGGGGACGCCTACCAGCGACAACTCCGTTGTCCCGTCAACTTTGGGACGCCGAAGGCTTGCTCTTCTTCGCCACAACCTTCACCGTCTTCTCTTCCACGACGGGAATGTTGGCTTGGGCCAGCTTTGAGCGCAAAACCATCCCCACGGTCCGCCAGATGGGATTGGGCAATTTTTCCAGATCAGCGCCAATGGTCGCGCGGCGATCAAAGGTTTGGGCGCGGCCCTCATAGCGGACCCGGGTCTTCAACGAAATGGCATGACGGCTCATAAAGATACAACCAGAACGGTTTGCTTAGTGAACTTAGCCTTCGAGCCGCAGATTGCAAGAAGACTAAGTTAACTCACTGGGCGGCACAGACGTAGGAAGCCTCTTTCCGAGGATCTCCGCCTGTGTTTTGACCCTTTCCTCGTCGTCATCGAACCGGTATCCATGGCAATTCGGGCACGTCACCGCCTCCCGCAGCACGATCGATTCGCATCCTTCGCAAACCTTGTAGAGCTCTGGCTGTTGGATGATTTGCGCGGCGCGTTCGGCCCGGGCGGCGAGGGATTCGTTGTTCGACATAAGGGTGGCTAGTAAACGCTGAACGAGAAATCGTCCGTGTAACCGTTCGGGTAATCCTTGAGCATGGATGGCGGGAAGGGGAGGAACGGCGAACACTCCCGGATGGAGAGCACGCTGAGGGAAAGAAGGATCGTCATCGAGCCGCCGCCATTATCGAGGACCTTCGTCGTGATCGTCCCGTCCGGCATGATCGTGTACTGCACGCGGACGGCGCCGACGCCAATCAGCGTCATCTGCTGCCCTACCTTCTGGTACCACCGCGACCCGACCGCTTGGTAGAACCGCGCCTTGTACACGCCCAGATCGGTCTTCATCGCCTCCGGTGAAGGCTGGCCCGACATCCCCGCCCGGCCTTGGACATTCGGCGGGACTACCGGCATCGAGGGCGGCGGTGCGGCTTGCTGCGCCTGTTGGGACTGCTGCGAACTGCTTGTGGTCTGCGGCGCGATCGTGGGCGCATTCAAGGCGGGCAGGACCGGCAATCCGTTCGGATCGACTTCGGGCGGAGGCGGTACTTTGGACGGCGGCGCCGGGGTCGGTTTCGGCGGCGGCGGGACCTTGCTCGGTTCCGGGGGAGTCTTCTGCGGCTCGGCCTTTGGCTGCGGAGGCTGCTGCGGTTGGGGCGGCTTGGGCGGTTCCTTGGAGGGATCAGCCTTGGGTGCCGGGGGAGGCGTCGCCTCTTGAGGCTTCGCCGGTGGCGCTGCCGGGGAACTGTTCAGCGCACTCGGATGATTGTCCTTGCTCTCGACATCCGGCATGAACGAATCCGGCTTGCGGGCTTGCTTGCTCATCGAGGCCAACTGCGCGTCATTGTTCGACTCCACCAGCGTCTCCTTGTGCGGCGCATTCTTCTGCTCCGGCGTCGTCATGAAGACATGCTTCGGGGCTGGCGGCATCACCGGCTTGGGCGGCGGCTCGATCAGCGTCATGGTCACGGACGGTGCCTTCGTCGCCGCTTCCAGCCGGGGCGCCGGGATATGCTTCGAGAGGATGATCAGCACCGTGATCAGCAGCACATGCGCCGCGACGGAGAGGCAGATAAACAGCACCACCCACTTGAGCGTGGTTGAGTCCTGGTCCTCGTCTTCATACTGCATGGGTGCGCTGGCTGACATGGGCGGGCTATACTAAATCAGATATTTCACCAACGGGAATTCAATTTACACAGCATGGACGCACCAACCGGCCAAAACGCGCGCTATTTTGAGATAGGTTCTTGCCGGATTACCGTTTATTAACCTTCCCGTGGAATATTTCTGGGACGGATTCGCCATCTTCGCCTACTTCGCGCTCGTCATCGGCGTCGGCCTCGCCTCCTCGCGCCGCAGCGGCCAGAACATGCGCGAGTTCAGCGTCGGCGGTCGCCAGCTCCCCTGGTGGGCCGTCCTCGCCTCCATCATCGCCGCCGAGCTCAGCGCCGCCACCTTCCTCGGCGCGCCGGCCGAGGGCTTCCACGGCCGCAATTTCCTCTACGCCCAACTCGCCATCGGCACCGTCATCGCCCGCATCATCGTCGCCTACCTCTTCATCAAGCCCTTCTACGACAACAACGTCGTCTCCATCTACGAGTTCCTCCAGATCCGCTTCGGCGTCGCGACCCGCAACGCCGCCAGCGCCGTCTTCCTCGTCACCCGCCTCCTCGCCAGCGGCACCCGCCTCTACGTCGCCGCCGTCATCGTCGTTGTCGGCTACGAGTTGATCCACGGCACCCCCGCCACCGTCAGCGAGCAAATCTCCATCTACGCCGGAGCCGTCCTCCTCGTCACCGCCTTGACCACCCTCTATACTGCCGCCGGCGGCATCCGCGCCGTCGTCTGGACCGACGTCATCCAGGCCACCGTCATGGGCGGCGCGGTCATCTACGCCCTCGTCTCCCTCTGGCAAGGCGTCGGCGGCTGGACCGGCGCGCAGTCCGTCCTCAATCACCCCGGCGATCTCCAGGTCTTCGACAGCGGCTTCAGCCTCGCCAAGACCACCGACTCCGGCATCCGCGCCGTCGAGGAAGGCCACCCCATCCTCGGCATCATCTGCGGCATCCTCGGCAACGAATACACCATTTGGGCCGCGATTCTCGGCTCCGTCTTCACCACCATGGCCACCCACGGCACCGACCAGGACATGGTCCAGCGCATGCTCACCGCGAAGGACTACCACAAAAGCCGCCTCGCCCTCGTCCTCTCCGGCCTCATCGACATCCCCGTCGCCCTCGGCTTCCTCCTCATCGGCATCCTCATCTACGTCTTCTACCAGATGCATCCCGATCCCCATCTCCCCACCAAGAACCCCGAAATCTTCTCCTACTACATCCTCCACCAGCTCCCGCCCGGCGCGCGCGGTCTCCTCGTCGCCGGCGTCCTCGCCACCGCCATGGGCTCCCTCAGCACCGCCCTCAACGCCCTCGCCACCAGCTTCACGCAGGATTTCTGGGTCCCCTACTTCAGCAAGAAAGGAACGGACCAGCACCAGACCGTCACCGCCGTCCGCTGGAGCACCGTCGTCTTCGCGCTCCTCCTTGCCGCTGTCGGCACCGCCACCGCTGTTATCGTCGTCTACTCGCCCCACGCCCGCATCATTCCCATCGTCCTCGGCATCTTCGGCTACACCTACGGCTCGCTCCTTGGCATCTTCCTTCTCGGCCTCACCACGAAAACGCGCGGCACCGAGAAAGGCAACCTCATCGCCATGCTCGCCGGCTTCCTCGCCGTCGGCATCTGGAGCGGCCTCCCGTGGGACGCCACCAACGCCGTGCGCGGCCTCAGCTACAACATCGGCCCCAACGTCATCTGGTTTGCCCAGCACGGCCTCCTCAAGTTCGCCGACGGCTACGTCCACCCCCCCGACTGGCTCGTCCAGATCGAATTCCCCTGGCGCGTCATGTTTGGGACCCTGACGACGTACGCCGTGGCGTGGTGCTTTAAGAAGAAATAGACAATTCTTGGTATTTCGATTGCTCCGAGTTTGATATGTTTTCACTTTTTAAAAAGAAACCACCTCTCACCGAGACGGTCACGCTGAAGACCCGCGTGGAGTTGTTTTGGAAATGGTACGCCGAAGCGGCACCTCGATTTTTTCAAACGATTGAAGCAGGTAAGTGTCCCGATTTAGCGGCGGAGGTCAGTGCGAAAGTAGACGAACTCCTGCCCGGATTTGCTTGGGTTTTTGGACCCGGAGAAAATGGACAAGGTCATTCCTTTACCCTGTCCGGCGAAGGTAATTTGCACCGCCAGCTGCTTACGCTTTATTGGTTTAGTCAGGCTCCCAACTTGCCGGGATGGACATTTTATCCTTCAAGGCAGCCGGGCTCAATCGAGGGCAAGCGGATTAAGATTGGAGAACAGACCTTCAACCCCATCGAGTTTTGGATCACTCCTTCGATCAATCCTAAAAAAGAAAAAGTGGATATTATCGTTTGGCATCCTCTTTTTAGCGCTCTGAAAGACAAGGACAAATGGACAATTCTTTTTCTATTCTTGGACGAAGTACTGGGCGAATACGGCACGCAACAGTCCATTGGTGAGATCAAGCTAGGGAATGAACACCTTGCAGATGCCATACCACTTAGCGAACTGCTCGGTTTTATCAAAAAGACCGAATCCGAGGCCGGGTGGAAAAAATATCTTCCTGGACAGGCCGGGACGATTTACAAGCAGCCGCAGCCTCACGATGAATTTTTGAGAGGCGACATTATGGTCGGTTCCACTGTGCACCTCGTGCTTATTAACGAGTACGCCAAGAGCAAAGGTGAATACAAAGATCCCCTTGAGGGTACGGGGGCGAATTATGTTTTTATAACCTTCGACGCGTCTATTTTGCCCAAAGGAGGGCAGTCGGCAGCCCGGGGTGAGATTGAAGACACCTTGGAAAAGGCATTGTCAGCGGCGCAAGGAGGTCGCGTACTTGGAGGCGCCTTAGGAGTTCGTTATGCCTATATCGATCTTCTGCTCTTTGATGGAGACACCAGTCTTCAGATCGTCCGGCAGGTGCTAAAAGACAAACAGCTTCCTCCAGGTACCGGGATTCACTTTTTCGCCAAGGAAAAGCGAGGACATCGCATCGTCCTTTAAACCCTACTCATCCCGCGCCGCGCGCCCGAGCAACTTCTTTACCGCGTCAATCGGCGGCACGCCCTCGTACAGCACCGCATGCAGTTGCGTCACGATCGGCTTCGAGTCCGGTGGGATCGCACTATTGAGATGCACCGCGCGCGCCGTCGGCAATCCCTCGCAGACCCCGCCCAGCATCGGCAAAATCTGCTCCACCGAATAGCCCTGGCCCAGCAGCGTCCCCATGCGGAAATTACGGCTCTGCTCGCTCGTCGCCGTTAGCATCAAGTCGCCGATCCCGCTCAGGCCCGAAAACGTCTCCGCCCGCGCCCCGGCTTGCACGCCGATCCGCGTCATCTCCGCCAGGCACCGCGTCAGCAAACCCGCCAGCGAATTCTGCCCGAGCTTCAGCCCGTGGCACGCGCCCCCCGCGATGGCATAAATATTTTTGAGCGCCCCGCCCAACTCCACCCCGATCAGGTCCGACGACCGGTACGTCCGAAAACTCGGCTGGTGCAAAATCGCCTGGAACTGCTTCGCCAGAGCCTCGTCTTTGGAGGCAATCGTGCAGATTGCCGGAAGCTCCGCGACAATCTCCGACGCAAACGTCGGCCCCGAAAGCGCCGCCACCCTTGGCTCGTTCCACACCTCGGTAATGATGTCGCTGACGCGCGAGCCGGTCGAAATCTCCAGCCCCTTGCACAGGCTCAGCACCGGCACGCCTAGCGGCGGAAAATGCGACAACGTCTCGCGCACATGCTGCACCGGCAACGCCACCAGCAGGTAATCCGGTTTCACCTCCGGCCATTGCGCGTCCGAATGCGACGCAAAGCGCACCTGGTGTCCCAGCCGCTCCACGACCTTGCCCATGGCGCGACCCCACGCGCCTTGTCCGAGAATGAGGATAGTCATGGCTGGCTCGTTTTGCGGGACGAGAACTCGATCCGTGACTCCGTTCCGGCCCGTAACCGTTGGATATTGGCGCGATGCCGCCAGACCGCAAGCCCTCCCGCAAGCGCCGCCAGCCCCAGATAAATCCAGTTCCCCCAATAAAACCACGCCGCCGCCGGGGCCAGCACCACCGCTGCGGCGATTGAGCCAATCGAAACCGTCCGCGTGATCAGCACCGTGATGATCCAGAGCGAAAGCGCCACCGCCAGCACCCATGGCATCAACGCGCCCAACATGCCCGCCGAGGTCGCGATACCCTTGCCTCCCTTGAAGCCCAGCCACGGCGTGTAATTATGGCCCAAAATCGCCGCGATCCCGCACGTGACCAGCAACAGCGTCACCGTCCACGAATCGACCACGGGGAAGCTCAACGTCCGCACGAGATAAAGCGGCAGGAACCCCTTGAGAAAATCCGACGCAAAGGCGAACAGCCCCCAGTTGCGGCCCATCACGCGCCACACATTCGTCGCGCCAATGTTCCCGCTCCCATGCTGCCGGATATCCAGCCCCCGCGATTTCCCGATGAGATATCCGGTGGGAATCGAGCCCACCAAATAGAAAAACACGGGCCAGAGCCACTGGAGCGCGTTCGGAGTCATCCCGTGTTCATTAGGATGCTGCGCTCCGGCGGCAAGCAGATTCCCAAAAGATTTTTCATCAGATCAATTCCCACCACCTGAATTATTGGATGTCTGAGTCATCTGCGAAGGTTAGCTTCACAGGTAATTTCCTCCCAAATTTACGATTTTAAAACGCCTTCATTCTGAGCGAGGCGAGCCAGTGCCCTTACTTTCCCGTGCCCAACCTGCAACTTGGGAACGCCTCTCCGAAGCTTCGCTCCCTCTCTCATGCAAAACGCACTCCCGCTCCATCGCGGCTCGCTCTTTGCTTCATTAGCGCGTGACAAAATTAAAAATAGAATTAAATGTTTATTCATTAAAGATTTGGTCTTTTGCCACGCCATGATCTTCAGGAAACCGACTCACTCAACCCAAGCATCCTTACCCAAGACAGTCCTCACCCTTCTGGTGGGCTTCGGCTTGGCATACGCCTCTCCACTGCTCGGCCAGACCCCCACCTACAACTCCTCCGGCCCCGTCAACGTTTTCCTTGGGGACCCGACCCTGGCCGAACCCCTTTTCCAGCTCAGCAATCCTTCCACTCAGGTCCCTTACTACCTCCTGCTGAAACAAGATCCCAGTAACCCCGGCACCACCTTCGCTCTCGAAGTCCAGTTGTCCGGTCTCTTGCAGGTAGCGGGCACCAGCTCCGCGCCCCTCAACGGCTCCTTGCTCGAATGGAATTCCGAGACCGGTTCCATCCTCGTCAACGAGGTCGGCATTATGGACATTAATTGGACAGCCAACAGCGTCCCCGGCTCGATCGATCAACTCGGCATCGGCGCTCTCTCCGTCAATGGTCTGCCTTCGCAGCAAAACAACCTGGGTGAAAACGTCACCGTCGACCTGTACTCAGGCTATTCCATCACCGCCACGCTCGCGCAGCCCTATCTTCCCAGCTTTCCCGGTGCGACCACGACCCTCAGCCCCGGCGGACTCCGCACGGCGCAATTCAACGGCATCATCGCCACCTCCTACGGTCTCCAGGATGACAACGCCAACAAGACCTCCGCCGGTGGAACGGTCCTCGTCACGACCCAGGGCTCGTCCTCCATTACCGTCGCCAGCGACGATCCCAACATTCTCGCGGCTGGCATCTCCGCCACGTCCGCTTCCGGGGGAGGGAAGGCCGATGGCATCAGCACCGCCCAGTCGGTGACCGTCAACCATGGCGGCAGCATCGTCAACACCGCTCCGCTCGGAATCGGCATCATGGCTACCACCACCGGTGCACTCTTCGCCGCCAGTGGCGATTCCGTGGCCGTCGGCGGCCCGGTCACGGTGAACCTGACCGGTAACGCCTCCATCAACGTCACCGGTACGACCAGCGTCGGCGTTTTCGCCGTGAGCGAGGCCTACACCACCAGCGATCCGCCCAAGAACACCACGGTTGCCGGAGGAACGGTTTCGGGGACGATAGGCGTCGGGGCGACAATCACCACGGGCACCGGCACATCCAGCATGTCCATCGGTTACCTCGCTGTCAGTACCGGCACCGACGGGCTGCTCAATCCCTTTACTTCCCAATCGGTCAACAAAACGGGCAGCGGCAGCGGTGGCCAGGTCAACCTGACTAATTACGGTCTCGTTTCCACGACCGGTACGCTCTCCATCGGGCTCGCCGCCCTAAGCACTGGTGGCGCGGGCATCGCGACCAATACCGATGGCAATGCGAGCGGCTACAGTTACGTGGGCAACTCCGGCACCGTTTCGGACGGCAGCGGTGACCAGGTCACCGTGACCAACAGTGGAACCATTATCACCATCGGCAATTCCGCCGCTGGCATCGTGGCCATCAGTTCCGGCGGCGGCGGTATCATCAACAACGACCTCGCGGGCAGTTCCACCAGTGGACTCGGCATTGGCGACAACAACACCTCAAGCTCCGACCCGGCCAGCAACGGCGGAGCGGTCGGCGTCATCAACAACGGTTCCATCCAGACCGGGACCGGCGACGGCAGCAGCGCGGCCTCCATTGGCATCGTTGCGCAGTCGATCGGCGGCAGCGGTGGCACGGCAGGCGGTGGCCACACCGCGTTGTTTGCGGGCGACAAAGGCGGCGGAGGCGGCACCGGCGGCGCGGTGACGGTGACCACCGGCACCCTGAGTACGATTTCGACGCAGGACTTCAATTCGGTCGGCATCCTCGCCCAGTCCGTCGGTGGCGGCGGCGGCAACGGTGCCAGTGCCGAGGGCCTCTTCGTTGCCGTCGGCGGCCGGGGAGGTAACGGCGGGGCCGGCGGCCAGGTCTCCATCGATCTAAGCGGCGACATCACGACGACGGCCGACCACGCCGCCGGGGCGATTGGCCAGAGCATCGGCGGCGGCGGAGGCAACGGTGGCGGGGCCAAGAGCATCGGCTTTTTCTTCGATACCGGGATCGGCGGCAAGGCCGGACACGGCGGGCTGGGCGACCTCACGCAAGGCACGCTCGAAGCCACCGGCACCATCAGCACCCAGGGCAACAATTCCGCTGGCATGATCTTGCAATCGGTCGGCGGCGGCGGTGGCACGGGTGGGGCCGCCTATGCGGGCAGCGCCGGATTGCTCACCACCGTGACGATTGCCGTCGGCGGCGGCGGTGGTAACGGTGGGACCGGAGGAGAGGTCACCGCGATCAATAAGGGAACGATCACCACGGGCGTGCCCATCCCGACGGGTAGTTTCACCGGGCTGCCGACCATTGATGGCGACGACTCGGCGGGCATCATGGCCCAGTCGGTTGGCGGCGGCGGCGGTCATGCCGGATCGGCCATTTCCAAGTCCCTCAACATTCAGGCCCCCGATGTTCCCGGCACGGTCACCTTCAACCTCTCTCTCGGTGGCACGGGCGGTGCCGCGGGCGATGGTGGCGTTGTTGAGGTGACCAATGAGGCGAATCTTGCGACTTACGGGGACGGCTCCCATGCCATCATCGCCCAGTCGATCGGCGGCGGTGGCGGTGATGGCGGTGATTCCACGGCGGCCTCGCTCATGCTCGGGACTTCCGCTGCGCAGGTCAACGCGCAGCTCACTTTCGGCGGACAGGGAGGCGCGGCCGGCAACGGTGGGGACGTTGGGGTCAATAACATTGGTGCCGGTTCGGATCCCACCGCCGCCTCGATCTTTACCCAGGGCCAGAATGCGGCGGGCATCCTTGCGCAGTCTATCGGCGGTGGTGGCGGCAACGGCGGCTTCGGCACCGCCAAGGCTCATAACGTGGCGGCGGGCAGTGACTCCAGCAGTTACGTCTTCACTCTCGACATGGGCGGCAAGGGAGGAAACGGAGGCACCAGCGGTATCATCGACATCGTCAATACCGGCGGCATTGTCACGCAGGGTTCGGGATCGCAGGGCATCCTGGCACAGACCATCGGCGGCGGCGGCGGTAATTCCGGTGGCGGTTCATCGAGCGCCAGCAACAACACCCTTACGATCACCTTGAACATCGGGGCGAACGGCGCGCACGGCGGCGATTCCGCGCAGGCCGAGTCGATCATTCAGAATTCAGGGATCATCCAGACCTCCGGCGGCGATGCGAGCGGCATCGTCGCCCAGGCCATCGGTGGCGGCGGCGGCAATGGCGGTTCCAGCTCGGACGACGCGACCATCGGGATTATTGGGCAGGTCGCCGGGCAGCTCTCGAGTAACTTTACCTATACCTCCGAGATTGCGGTTGGCGGCAAGGGCGGTTCCGGCGGTCTCGGCGGCTGGATCGATGTCAGCAATGCTGCCGGCCCGGATGAAAATTCCGCGAAGGTCACCACTGGCGGCACGCGCGCCTACGGCATGGTTGGCCAGTCGATTGGCGGTGGCGGCGGCATCGGCGGCGCGGCCACGGCTGATGCCAATGCCGTTTATCTGAGTCCGCTCAACCGCAACGCCGCTTTCAACGCTTCATTGGCCCTCGGTGGTGCGGGCGGTGCCGGGAGTAACGGCGGTACCGTCGATGGGTTGAACTCGGGCGTCATCTCCACCTCCGGTTTCAGTTCGCATGGTGTCGTCCTCCAGTCCGTCGGTGGCGGTGGCGGTATCGCGGCGGACGGTTCGCTCGATGTCCATGCCAACCTGAGCCTCGGCGTCCAGATCGGCGAGGCCTCCGGTTCCGCCAGTTCCGGCGGCACCATCACCTTTTTGCAGAACGGCAAGATCGAGACCACCGCGGCCGATGCCATGGGCATCCTCGCCCAGTCGGTTGGCGGCGGCGGCGGCTTGAGTACGGTCGGATCGTTTTTCACCTTCCCGGTCAAGGGCGGGTCGGTCGCTTCCATTGGCGTCAACGCCACTCTCGGGTTTCATCTCAGCAATTCCACCCCCAGCGAAGGAGGCACCGTCACCATCACCAACGGGCCCGACACGGCGGACGACCGCGATCCCTTGGGCGGTGTCATTAAGACCGCGGGCGACTGGTCGCACGGTATCGTCGCCCAAAGCATCGGCGGCGGTGGCGGCAAGGCCAGCACGATCTACGGCACCTCGACCTACTACTACCCCGATCTCGCCGTGCAGGTCGGCGGCTCCGAAGGCAAGGGCAACGGCGGCACCGTCACCGGCACCCTGGCCGGCGGGTCCATCACCACCGGCACGACTCTGAGCGGCACCTCCGCCAGCGGCTATTCCGCCTTCGGTTTCGTCGCCCAGTCCATCGGCGGCGGCGGCGGCCTCTTCAGCGACGGCTCCAGCACCTCCACCGGCTCCATCACTCTCGGCGGCACCACCGGCGTCTCCGGCAACGGCGGAACCGCCGCCTTGACCACCTCCGGGACCGTCACCGCCATCACCACCAACGGCTACGGCGCCCACGGCGTCATCCTCCAGTCCATCGGCGGCGGCGGCGGCATCGCCGGCACCGGAAATAGCTCCCTCACAGCCTCTTCCATCGGCGCCGGTGTCATCGTCGGCGGCAACGACGCCTCCGGCAATGGCGGAAATGTTACTGTGAACAATTCCGTCCTCCACCTCACCACCCAAGGCGACAACGCCTACGCCCTCATCCTCCAGTCCATCGGCGGCGGCGGCGGTATCGCCACAGCTTTAAACGGATCCGCTTTCGGAAACGGGAAGCTCGGCAACCTCAGTCGCCTCGGTGCCAGCAACGCCTCCACCGATTCCAACGGCGGCGACGTCAACGTGACCCTGGCAACCGGCAGCCAGATCACCACCAGTGGTCTCGCCTCTCATGCTCTCGTGATCCAGAGCATCGGCGGTGGTGGCGGCATCGCCAACCCGGATGTCTACAGCGGCACCGGTGGCCTGACCCCCACTCTCGCAGGTGCCAACGACAGCAAGGCCCTCGGCTACGGCGGTAACGTGAATGTGGATGTCGATGCCAACATCACTACCACCGGTAACGGTGCCTATGGCATCATCGCACAGACCATCGGCGGTGGTGGCGGTATCTTCGGCAATTACGCCGGTTCCACCGGTTCCGCCAGCTCTTCCGCCACGGGTACCAGTAATGGAACAATCACCCTGACGCAGGCCGGTTCCGTCACTGCCAGTGGCCAAAATGCGATCGGCATCTTCGCGCAGAACACGACAGCCAGCCATGCGGGCAATACGGTTTCCCTCACGATCAATGGCTCGGTCAACGGCAACTTGGCGGGTATTTGGGTGGCAGACGGTCGTAACAATACGGTCCTGATCAATTCAACTGGCACGGTCACTTCCTCCGCCGGCAATGCCCTTCTTTATACCGGGAATCAAACGACGACCGTCACGAATTTTGGCACGGTCAATGGCTCTGTGGATTTGGGGAATACCGTCAACACATTCAATAATAAAGGCACCTTCAATTCAGGCGCCAGTGTCACTGGCGAGGTGTTCAACGAAGTTCTCGTTAATCCCGGCGGAACCGGCGCTGCGACGCAGACAATGATGACAGGGGATCTCGACTCGGTTACGGGCTCCATCCTTCGGTTTGATATCTATTCGAGCCAGAATGACCAGATTCTCTTCTCCTCGCTGACCTTCGGAGCGAGCCTCGCTTTCAACACCACCATCGTCGCGGACTTTCACAACAACGTGGTCCTGGGAGCTCAGGATTATTTATTGATCGGAACGGGAAATAACTCGTTCCTGAATAATTTAACCGGGGGGCTGCAAATGGTGAATTTCAATCCGGCCCCGGGAGACACCTTCAGTTACGGTCTGTACATCAATGGTAGCGACAATTCACTGCACCTTTCGGTGGACGTCGTTCCCGAGCCGAGTCAGGTGGTATTGTTATTGCTCGGTGGTCTTGGTCTGGGAATGACCCAAGGGTATCGGCAGCGGGGGAATCGCCAGGCGGGTAACTCGTCGCGGTAAGATCAGACTACGACTCAGATTCCTTTCAATCGCCATAAAAAAGTGTTTTTCGCCCGCCCCGTCAGTGTCTATGGTTTGCGCGGATGAAAATCGCCCTGCTCCACTACACCACTTGGCCGGAGATGGGTGGAGTCGAAAACGTCATCCGTGATCAGGCCGTCATGCTTCAAAAAGCAGGGCACCAGGTCAGGGTCCTGAGCGGAACGGGGATCGACTCGGGCGAAGGCTATGAATTCATCCTGATGCCGGAGCTCGCGCCCGATTTCGAGTTGTATAAGAGTGTCAACGATGTCTTGACGCGTGGACAGTCCGACCAAAGCTTCAGCCAGTACCGCACGGTGCTCGTTGAGGCACTGAAACCCGCCTTTGACGGTTTCGATTTGGTCATCGTGCACAACGCTTTCACGATGCACTACAACCTCGCGCTGACCCGGGCGTTGCACGATCTCGCGCCCGCCTACAAGATGATTGCGTGGACGCACGATCTCACTGCGACCAATTCCGATTTCGCGCTGCCCAACCCGACCCAGCCGCCGTGGAACCTCATGCGGACCAGTTGCGCGCATGTGACCTATGTGGCCACATCCGATTTGCGGGCGAAGGAACTCGCGACGAGCCTCAAGCCGACGGTCACGGCCAAGGTCATCCCCAATATGGTCGATCCGGCCCGGCTTTTCATCGTCACCAACGAGATGCGTGAGTCGCTCGTATCGGTCGGCATTCCGTGGCGCGATTTCGTTTTCTTCCTACCGGCCCGCGTGATGGTTCGCAAGAACATCGATTTTGCCATCGGGGTCGTGGCGAAACTAAAGGAAGAGGGACGCAATCCGCTGCTTTTCATCACTGGTGCCAAAATGGCGAACAGTCCGGCGTCCGAGCACTACGGCACTTTTCTTCGCCAATCATTGTCGAAGGAACTGCAAAGCCACGTGGTTTTTGTGAATGATTTTTTTGAGGTCCAGGACGATACGATGCGCGATCTCTATCTCCTTTCCGATTGTTTGCTCTTTCCCTCCAAACAGGAAGGATTCGGCTTGCCTGTGCTCGAAGCGGCGCTCTACCGGTTGCCGGTCTGGTGTCAGGATATTCCCTCTTTCCGCGCGCTCGGAGGAGAGGGGGCTTTCATGCTCAATGACTTGGCCAAGCTTCCTGAAGCCGTAAAATGGCTCGAAGCCCAGCCGACTTACCGGCAACAGCGCCGCTGCCGGCGCTTGTTCGATCCCTCTAACGTCTTTACCGATCACTACGAACCCTTCCTCACCTCCCTCATACCCAAATAAATTTATGATCCAGGAAATTCCCTTCGCCGGTTGGAAACGCAATCTACGCATCTCGGGAGCGACCACGGAGTTGGTCATCACGCTCGATGTCGGGCCACGCGTTATTCGTTATGCCCATCACGATGCCCGGAACGCCTTTGTGGAAATGCCGGAACAGTTGGGCGGTTCCGGTGAGGACGAGTGGATGATCCGTGGGGGACACCGCTTCTGGACCGCGCCCGAGGCCGGGCATTCTTATGAATTGGACAACGTGCCCGTAACCTGGAAAAAGCTTGGGGATAATGCGGCGGAAATCATCCAGCCGCCGAGCACGAAATTTGGTCTGCAAAAGACGCTCCGCCTTGAGATGCTCGAGGGCGAACTCGTGCGGGTCACGCATGTCCTGAAGAACACGGGCGACAAGCCAATCGACGTCACGCCTTGGGCCTTGTCCGTCATGGCGGCTGGGGGGACGGCGCTGATTCCTCAGCCCCGGCTCGATTTTCATCCCACGGAATTTCCTGAGGGTCGCGTGACTTGTCCGAAAGATTTTTTACCGAATCGGGAGATGATTCTCTGGCCCTTCACCAATCTCACCGACGGGCGTTACGTCTTCAGCGAGCACTACCTGCGCGTTTCGCACCATCCGGAGAAACCGGCGACCAAGATCGGACTCAAGCTCGATACTGGCTGGGTGGCTTACCAGAATGGCGACTATGTTTTCGCCAAGCATTTTGTCTACGACCCGGCGTTGCCCTATCCTGATCGCGGGGCGAATTTCGAACTCTTCACTAATATCAAGATTCTCGAGCTCGAATCGCTGGCACCCGCCCTTCCGCTCGAGGCGGGGGCGACGCGTGAACACGTGGAGCATTGGGTTCTGCGTAAAACGACAGATGATCTTCGCAGGGAAAAACTAGCCAATCAGTTCTTTGCCGCTTTACCCAAGATCGAGTGACCAATCTGTTTACTGTGACACAGAAAACCTGTTCAGCTTCGGATCAGCCTTGCAGTACTTGTCACGGATTCTGCGCTGGAATGAATGGATGAGCGGCGGAGTCGTGGCCCGAGATGCCTACAGTCTTCTCAGCTACCGGCGCGACCGGTCGCTCGAAGTAAGACGCGTCGATCTACTTTTCGTGGATTCCAAGGCCTTAAATTCCCTCTTGACCCCGGAAAGAGGCTGCGGTTTAATGCTCGGCTCAACTTAACCCGAAAAGACCTCGTTTTATGGCCAAGACTGTATCTCTCCAAGTAGCTCAACGCGCCGGCATTGGCCGCACCGCCCTTAAGGCCGTGCGCAATGCGGGCCGTGTTCCCGGTGTCCTCTACGGCAGGGCCAAGGACAAGACCATCCGTTCCCGCCCGATCGACATTGATTCCAAGAAATTGAAATCCGTCCTTCACTCCTCGACCAGCGAAAACGTTCTCGTCGATGTGGAGTTGACCGATCCGGCCGGTAAGAAGGTCGACCAGCATCTGGCGCTTCTCGTTGATGTCCAGCATCATCCTCTCGAAGATTACATCATCCACATTGATCTCCATGAGATCGACCAGGACGAGATTCTCCACGCCGAAGTGCCCGTCGTCAGCGTTGGCGAACCGGTTGGCGTCAAGACCGGTGGCGGTCTGCTCGAAACGATGCTCCGCACCATTCGTGTTGCCTGCTTGCCGCGCGATCTGCCGGAATCGATCGAAGTCGACGTCACCGAATTGACCATTGGTCACTCGGTCCACGTTCGGGAGCTTAAATTGCCCAACGGTGTCACCGCGACAAACCCGCCCGAATTGCCGGTCTACAGCGTCTTCGCACCGAAGGAAGAAGTTGTTGCGACCCCGACGGCGGAAGTTGCTCAGCCCGAAGTCATCAAGGAAAAGAAGGTGGAGGGTGATGCCGCTGCCGCGCCGGATGCCAAGGGCGGAGCAAAGCCTGCCGCGAAGCCCGAGGGCAAGAAATAGGACAGTTAATCGGCGGGAACCCTGTGTCTTCGCCGCATTACAAACTGGTCGTCGGCCTGGGCAATCCCGGGTCGGCTTATCTTTTCACCCGGCACAATATCGGGTTCATGGTTCTCGACGCATGGGCGGACGAGGAAGAGGTGCCTTTCAAGGACGAGTCGGCCCGGCATGCGAAGGTCGCCGCGCTGGCTTCAGGCGAGCGATTGGTGAAACCGATGACCTACATGAACGAAAGCGGAAAGTCGGTCGGGGCTTGGCTGGAATGGCTGAAATTGACCGTCGCGGATTTGTTGGTGGTGGTGGACGATGTGGCATTACCGATGGGCCAGCTCCGGATAAGGCCGGAAGGCTCCGCCGGTGGCCATAACGGCTTGAAGTCGATCGAGACCCACCTGGGCACCAGCGGCTATGCTCGCTTGCGGTGCGGAGTGGATGCGGTGCCTCCAGGTTGGTCGTTGGAAAGCTGGGTGCTTTCCCGCTTTCGCCGGGAGGAGGAAGATGCGCTGGTCGGAATGGTCCAGAAAGCGCGACTGGCGATTGAATGTTGCCAGAGAGAAGGAATTGCGGTAGCGATGAATCGGTTCAATGGGCAAAATCCCGTTGAATCCAACCAAGACAAGTGATTAGAAGGAGAATACTAGAAAATGAATAATTACGACGGCCTATTTATCCTGAACATCCAAGGCAAGGATGAGGGCCTCAAGGAAGCCATTGAACTCATCGAAAAGGAAATCGAGAGCTTTGGCGGCAAGATCAACGGAACGCAGAAGATGGACCGCAAGCGCTTTGAGCGTGCCGCGGGCGATCTCGACAGCGGATTTTACGTGAACGTCCAGTTCAGCCTCGTGCCCGAGAAGATCGAGCCGCTGCGCTCCAAGCTGGCCCTCAACGAGGTTGTCTATCGCCAGTTCTATCTCAAGACGGAGGCGGTCGCTGCTTAAGGCCGCGATTGAGCGCCCATGGCCGCCAGCCTGAACAAAGTTCTCCTCATGGGGAACCTGACCCGGGACCCCGAAGTGAAGTATACGCCCAAGGGCAATGCCGTTGGGGACCTGTCCATCGCCATCAACGACAGCTACAAGGCGCAGGACGGTACGATCAAGGAAACGGTCACCTATGTCGACGTTGAGGTGTGGGGCCGCCAGGCGGAGACCTGCAAACAATATCTGGCCAAGGGCCGTTCCGTATTTGTTGAAGGCCAGCTCCGGCTGGAACAATGGGAGCAGGAAGGCAAAAAGCGGAGCAAGCTCAAGGTCCGCGCCGACCGGGTGCAATTTCTCGGTGGCGGTGCTGGAGTGACCGGTGGTGGCAGCGGAGGGAGTGGACGCTCCGGGGGCAATTACAGCAGCGAGGGAAGTTCCCGCGAATCATCCCGTCCTGCGGCATCGGTTTCCGATGATGCGCCTCCACCCCCCAGTGATGACGATATCCCCTTTTGATCTTCGGACGATCCCGGTCTAATTTCTACCATGAGCATGACCAACGAACCTCGCTTCGATTGGGCTCAAGCTGCCTCTCTGCTGGGAGATGATCCTACGCAAGTGGCCGATGACATGGCGGAGATCGTGCGCGAACTGGTCGAAAGCGCGGAAGTCCAGTTCCAGGACCTGAAAGCAAAGAAGATCGAGACGGAAAAAAAAGAGATCGCATCCATGACCCATCAACTGCGCGGATGCCTGCTCAATTTTGGTTTTGATGAAGTGGGCGCCATGCTTTTGCACATTGAAAAAGGCGACTACCCGGCACCGATCTATCCCGATTTGCTGGAAAAGGCCCGGGTCGCTTTTGTCGCCTCCCGAAAAATGTTGGGCACGCGTTATCCTTCGCTGCGCATTTCCTGATCCGGCATGGCCCGCCTCTTTTCAGACCGGCAACAGCCGGACATGCGTGTCTCCGATTACGAGTACGAGCTGCCACCGGAATTGATCGCAACTCATCCAGCGGAGAAGCGGGAGCAATCGCGGCTTTTTGTCTATCATCGGGACACTGGCCAGGTGGAGCACCGGCATTTTTACGATCTTCCGGATTACCTTCAGCCGGACGATCTCCTCGTGCTGAACGATTCAAAAGTACGTCCTGCGGCCCTGGCGACGAGCGATGGCCGGCTGGAGGTCTTACTGCTGGAGGAAACGAGTCCGCAGCATTGGGTGGCACTGGTCAAGCCCGGAGCCCGCGCCAAGCCGGGCATGCGCCTCTTTTTCACAGGAAGGTCTGGAGATGCTGCGAAAACGGTTGAAGCGGAGGTCTTGAAGACACTTCCGGGCGGCGAACGGGTACTGCGCTTTTTCGGGCCTCTCGATATCGAAGCCATGGGTGAAATGCCATTGCCACCTTATATCCGCAAGCGGCGTGGAGTACTCGGCGAAAGTGAACATGCGGAAGAGGATTTCGAGCGGTACCAGACTGTCTACGCGCGCCAGGTCGGCTCGGTCGCGGCCCCTACTGCTGGGCTGCACTTCACGCCCGAGTTACTCGCCCGCTTTCCTCACGCCTTCGTCACATTGCACGTGGGGCTGGGTACCTTCCGACCAGTGAAGACGGAGTTTCTTTCCGATCACGAGATGCATGAGGAGGTCTATTCCATCCCGGAGGGGTTCGAGGCCGCCTACGATGTCGCCAAGCGGGTGATCGCGGTGGGCACCACCTCGGCCCGGGTCCTAGAGGCCGCACCGACCCTGCGCAAGGGTGGAGGCCGCACGCGGATTTTCATCCATCCGCCTTACGAATTCAAACGGGTCGATGCCCTACTGACGAATTTTCACCTGCCACACTCGACGCTGCTCATGCTGATCAGCGCCATGGTGGGGCGCGAAAAAGTGCTCGAGCTCTATCGAGAAGCAGTCAGCCAGAAATATCGTTTTTTCAGCTACGGCGATGCGATGCTGATCCTATGAGCCAGCGTGCGCGCACAGATCGGAAGAAGGATGTGGTCGCCCTGGCCTTAACGTGGGATGGCGCCCGCTGGCCGGTAAGTTCACTGCCCCCCAAGGCCCGGGCTTTTCTTACGGGTAAAGCGACCAAGATGTACACGCCTACAGCCAAGGTGCTCGCCAGGCTTTTCGCAGAGGACCAGGTGCGCGAATTACGTATCTGCTGGGTATCGCAACTGAAAGGTGGCAAAAAGACTTTGTCGGGGCCATTTCCGGTTCCGGCGGGAAAGCGAGTCGCCTTCCAAGCGGTCAAGACGACACGCTTTGATGGATTGCTGGGTGTGATCTATCGTAAGTAGCCTTCGCTCCTGTACGCTACTCCAAACCATCCTTGCCGCGGTATTTCTGGTGAAGGTGCGTTTCCATCACGATCAGGGGTACTTCGCACTTCTTTTCGATCAAGTCGAGAATGCCTTCGATGCAGGCTTCCTCGACTTGTTGCGGTTCACGCTTAAGCAAGGTAGCGAGGCGTTCAATCCTGGTTTGGAGGGCGGGAGGCCGGGCAGTTGAATTGCCTCCCTTGGTCAGGATAGAGATGGCTTCGCGAACGAGATCGGAAATCGTTTCCCCTGACTGGCGATCGGCACACATCTTCTCGAGGAGTTCGCGTTCCTCGGCAGTAACGCGGACCCGTAGCTGGTAACTCTTGCTCTCGGCGGGACCCATGCGAATTACTCTACTGTATCGGTCGCGCGGGCAAAGACTTTAGCGTTATTCCTCGTCGTCCTCGGGAATCGGTTCGCCGCGCTTGATGTATTCGAGGTCTTCCTTGATCGCGCGCTTTTCCTCGGCACTGATGTGGTCGATGTAGAGCCGTCCGTGAAGATGATCGACCTCATGCAGGACGGCGCGGCCGAGCAGTCCGCCAGCATCGAATTCGAAGTGGCCACCGTCGAGGGTGAGCGTTTTGACGCCGACCCGTTGGGCCCGGGGAATATCGAGCGTCAGCCCGGGAAAACTCAGGCAGCCTTCGTGGCTTGTGACCTTGGTCTTCGTCGGCTTGAGGACCGGGTTGATCAAAATCATCGGCATGTACTTTTCGGGGTCGACCGGTTCGCCTTTGATCCACATCTTGCTGGGACGTTCCTTGACCCCGGAAATGTCGATGACGGCCACTTGCAGGGCCTCGCCGATCTGCTGGGCGGCCAGGCCGACGCCCCGGGCGTGGCGCATGGTGTCGAACAGGTCGTCGATCAGGGCCTGGATCTTGGGAGTGGTAGGATCGACTTCCTTACCTTTGGCCCGAAGCACGGGCGCGTCGTAGTGCACGATCTCCCGGATCATGGTCCCGACGCTCCGGCTGCCTTGTCCGTGTTCATGAAGGTGGGCAGGTCGCCCATCCCCGCGAAATGCGCGGCGTCCATGACCTTGACGATGACGCCAAAGGGGGCCTTGGTGTCGGCCTTCATGGCGACTTTGAATTCGGGATCGGACGCGAGCTTGCTCTTCAGCAGCTCCCCAAGCTTGTCCGGTTCGACTTGATCTGCGCCGAGATAGAGTTTGCTATCGTCGGTGACGTAAAGAATGGTGGGAGGCGTATTTGGTGTCGTCTTGGCCCGGGTCGAATCCGGGACTTTGATCGTGATCTTCGGCTCCGGCTTTTTGAAGACGGTCGTGGCAATGTAAAAGATGAGCAGGACGACGAGGACGTCGATCAACGGAATGATGTTGATCATCGGCGGACGCCGCCGTTTCCGGGTGAATTGCATGGGACGTTAGACCGTGTCGGTGGTTTCCGCTTGGGTGTACAGCTTGCCCAGAAGTTCCGAGCAGAGCGTTTCCAGGTCAATCGTGAGGGCCTCGATGTGCCGGGCAAACAAAGTGGAGGCGATCAGGGCCGGGATGGCCACGATCATGCCGGCCACGGTGCAATACATTGCCTCGGCGATACCGCCGGCGATTTCCGCGCTCTGGGCCGACAGATCAGCCGCATTGCCAGCGGAACCGAAAATGCGGATCAGACCGACGATGGTGCCCATGAGGCCGAGGAGCGGCCCAAGGCCGGTCACGACTTCGAGGAAGGCCATGCCGCGTTCCAGCCGGATGATTTCCCGACGGGCGTAGGCCTGGACAGCGTCAGAGTTCTCGTCCTTGGGCCAGCTGGTGTACATCAAGCTGGCGCGGACGAGGCGGGAGAGGGCGGTGTCCTCATCGGCGGAGAGTTGTTCGACCAAGGTGGTCTTGCCGCCGTAATGCAGGTCATGGATGGCCTTGGCGAGGTCCGGCTTGATGACGTGCGATATTCGCAGCGAGATCATGCGCTCGAGAATGATGGCGAGTGAGAGGATACTACAGATCACCAACGGGATCATGATGTACCAGGAAAAGACGAAAGCTTCAGTCCATGAACCTAACATAGTCATCGCAAAATAGCGTAGGCCGCTCCGGAAGCGATTCTTTTCCGCGCCTATTTGCAGGCCGGGTTTTCCCAGCCGATTCTTGCACCGTCGTCTGCTCTGGCGCACACTCGCTTCACATGCGTTCTCCCTCGCCCATCCCGATGACCGCCACTGCGGCGGCGTGGAGCACCCTGGCCATCCTGTCGGGGTTGAACATGCTCAACTACCTCGACCGGTACGTCATGTCGGCGGTGCTGACGCCCCTGCAAAAGGACCTGCGCCTGGACGACGGCGCCGCCGGATCGGTCGCCTCGGCCTTTATGCTGGGCTATTTCCTTTCCGCGCCGATTTTTGGTTATCTGGGGGACCGGTATCCGAGGAAATATCTCATGCTGGCTGGGGTGATGGTTTGGAGCCTGGCCACGGCAGGGAGCGGTTTCGTGCATGGTTTTCCCCATCTTTTTATCATCCGGATTTTTGTGGGGGTGGGGGAAGCTTGCTTTGTGACAATGGGGCCGAGTTGGATTTCGGATCTTTTCGCGGCGACGAAGCGGAATACCGCGCTCACGCTTTTTTACGTGGCGATACCCTTTGGATCCGCCATTGGGTTTACGATCGGCGGTTGGTTTGCGCAGCAGGGCGACTGGCGGCATGCGTTCATTTATGCGGGATTTCCCGGGGTCTTGCTCGCGCTTACCTTGCTGTTTTTGCGCGAACCCAAGCGGGGAGAGGCAGACGGCCTGGAGGCGAAAGTCGCGGAACATCCCAAGGCGAAGTGGTCGGAGATTTTCGGACTTCTGCTGAACCGACGGTACAATTTTCTGGTCTGGGGTTATGCGGCCCAGACCTTTGCCCTTGGCGCTTTCGGCATCTGGGGGCCCGCCTTTCTGAACCGGATTCATCAACTGCCTCTGGGTTACTCCTCGACCATCTTTGGAGAAATGCTGGCGGGAACAGGCCTCGTGGCCACACTCTTGGGCGGATTGCTGGCCAGCCAGTTGCGTAAGCGGACATCGGCGGGCTACGCCTGGCTGATGACGTTTTCGATGGTTGTGGCCGCTCCGATTTGTTTCTTCGCGCTGACGACCGGAAACTCCACCTTCTCCCTCGTTGGGCTGGGCGTGAGCATGTTCTTTCTTTTTCTTCCCACCGGGCCGATTTGTACGCAAATGTTTGAGATCGTCCCGGTTCACCTGCGGGCAAACGCCATGGCTTTGTGCACCTTCATCATTCATCTTTTCGGTGACTGGCGCTCGCCGGCCATTGTCGGTAATGTGTCCGATCATTTTACCAATGCGGCAGAGCATATCGATGGATTGCAGAAGGGCGTCCTCATTCTTCCCGGGATGCTGATTATGGGAGCCATTCTCTGGGGGCTATTGGTCCGCTTCACACCTGCTGAACCCAAGGTGGTGGCATGAAAATAACGGCGCGTACACTTTCCGGTGGAATTGTTGAAGTCCACGTCGACGGGGCCGTCTTTAAGAAGATCGTGCCACGCAAGGACAACATTCTCGATTTGCCATGGATTGCGCCAGGGTTGGTCGATATTCAGATCAATGGATTTGGCGGCGTCGATTTCAACCGGCCCGTCGAATCCGAAGAGGCCTGGCGGCATGCGACGCAGCAACTCTATACCCATGGCTGTACCGGCTTTCTTATCGCACTGATCACGAATCGCGAGGAAGGCTACCGCGAATTGCTCACGGGCCTGACGGAACGGATCAAACGCGATCCGCGTAATTGCCTGGGCTTCCACATGGAAGGGCCGTGGCTGAATCCCGATCCCGGTTATCGCGGCGCGCACCGGGCCGAATGGATGCAAAAACCGGAGCTGCGCGTATTGGAAGCATGGGAAAAAATCGCGGGGCAGCTGCTCAAGCTCATCACCCTGGCGCCGGAAGTCGATCTGGAGGGGAGTCTCCCGGTGATCCGAGCCGCCGTGGAAAAGAAGATCGCCGTTTTTCTCGGGCATTCAGGAGCGATGGGGGAAACCTTACGCCAAGCCGTCGCGGCGGGTGCTGTTGGCTGGACTCACCTGGGTAACGCGGTTCCCGCCATGGTGCCCAAATTCGAAAACGTCATCCTGCACACGCTGGGACAGTCTGGTCTCTATGCTTCATTGATTCCTGATGGCCTGCATCTGCCGCCACATGCATTCAACGTGCTCTCCCGACTATTGCAGCGGGCCAGTCCATCACGGCTTCTGCTCACCACGGATGCGATGGCGGGAGCGGCGGCGGAGCCATCGGGCTCCTATACCCTGGGCGACGTCGAAGCGGTGATGGGAGCGGACGGTTCCGCACGTCTGCCTGGTTCGGGGCGATTGGCAGGGTCCACACTTACACCTTTTCAGGGTGTTTTTCTCGCCGAGCGCATGGCCGGCTTTTATCTGGAAGACGCCTGGCAGGCTTTTTCCACGCGTCCAGCCTCGCTGCTGAACCTCACGCATGGTCTGGTGGAAGGAAATTCTGCCGATTTTTGTCTCCTTTCGCCTGAGAAGACGCCTTGTCTGCTTGCGACGTATCATCACGGCAAGTGTGTTTATGAAGCGCCGTAGGTAGGCTGGGAACACAGTCTCTGCCGTCCCAAGATAAATGGGATCGAAGGAACTCGCGTATTTACTCGAGAGGAGCGGCAAGTTCGCTCAACGCGAAATCGATTTCGCTTTCGGTGATGACAAACGGTGGCGTGAAGGAGAGAACATTCTGTTCGACTCCGCCGCTCAGCAGGATGATTCCTTTCGCGAGCATAGCCTCGACGAGCTGACCCGCTTTCACTGGATCAGGCTGACCCTCAGCGTTAAGGATTTCGATGCCCCGCATCAAACCAAGGCCGCGAATCCAGCCCCAGCGCGGTGAAGTCTCTTTTAGCTTCCGAAGACCTTGGTGCAGATGGTTACCTAGGATCTCGACCCTTGCACTCCAAGATTCGGACTCCAGCAAATCGAGCGAGGTGAGCGCCATGCGGCAACCGAGCGGATTGCCGAGGAAGGTGCTGGTGTGCAGCGCCTCGCCGGTTGATTCGGGCCACGCTTCGTCCATCACTTTGGCGGTGCCGACGCACGCGGCGAGGGGAAAGCCGCTGGTGAGCGCCTTGCCAAGGCAGACGATATCCGGCTGTACATCCCAGCGATCGCAGGCGAAGCGGCGCCCGGTGCGATGAAAACCTGTATAGATTTCGTCGAAGATGAGCAGGACGCCGTATTGGTCGGCAAGGGAACGGAGCAGCGGCAGAAACCAGTCCGGCGGTGCGATCTCGCCGCCTCGGCCTTGGACTGGTTCGACCAGAATCGCGCCGATCGTCCCTTGAGCGAGCACCCGCTCGGCGCGGCGCAGAAACGTATTGAGGCAATCGGGCAGGCAGGCTTCCGGTTCACGCGGAATCGCGCCGAAGGGACAATGCTGGCAGTCGGGGAAGGGTAGGAACGTGGCGAAGTCGGCGAGTTGCGTGGAGAAAGGGTCGCGGAAAAGATGGCGTCCGGTGACGGTCAGCGCGCCATAGCCCAGGCCATGGTAACTGCCGGAGAAGGCGAGCACGCCGCGCTTCTTCGTCGCCAGCCATGCGGTCTTCAAGGCGGCCTCGACGGCTTCGCTTCCGGAGTTGGTCAAGATGACTTTGCCGGAGCCGAGGCCCCATTTCTCGAAGGTGAGCTGAGACAGCCTTCGACACAGCGCTGCCTTTTCCGCACTCGGATGGACATCGCCCATTGCGTGATAAAGTTTGGCGATCTGGTCCTGCACAGCTTCGACGATTTTTTCCGGCGTATAGCCAAGGCTGGCGACGCCAAAGCCGCTGGTGAGATCGAGGAACCGGTTGCCATCCACATCCCAGACATTCACGCCTTGGGCTCGCTCCCAGAAGACGGGGAATCCCGGCGAAACGTAGGTGATGTTTCGTGACTCGTGCGCGCGCAACTCGACCGCGAGTTCGCGCGAGCGCGAACCAGGGACGGGTGTTTTGAGTTCGGGAAGCACGCCTCATCATGCGCTGGTGATCCTGAGCTTGTCGCACACAAAATGTTTGTGGACTAGGTTGAGCAGTGGTCGTCGTGGGCCTCGAATCCAAGGCGGGTTCTCGATGGATGGCAAGGGGCTGTTCTCCAAACGGCGGGACACGTCGTCATGTCCATGATAGAAATCGTGACAGGATGAATGCGACGGAATCGGGCAAAAAGACATGGGGTTGCGGATCGTTGTCCTGGGCGCTAGGTGTGGTAGTCCTGTTCTGGATCGCTTCTTTGGTCGTCATCTATGGAGGGAGGTTGTCGGGTCTTGAGCGGCGATTTGAACCGTCGAACAAGGAAGGAAGCGGCCTCCAGGTCCGGCTCAGCTACGAGACAGGATCGGCGGGGATCGGGACTTTTTTTGTTCGAATCAAGAACGTCTCGGGCCGGGAATTGGAACTGGTGAACCGGCTTCGATATTACGCGGGAGATCACAATAACACCGAGCGAGGGGAGGTCGCATTTCAGCTCTGTCTCGTGAAACCATGGGGAAAAGTTCCGCTCAACAACTACACGACACGGGCGATCAACGACTCCATCAGTGGGCCAATCCATCCCGGGCAGGAAATCACCTGCGAATATCACATGCTGCGTGAGGACCTGGAGAGAATCGGGAGTTGGAAGGTGGTTGCGTATGCGACCTATTCCGATCCAGCCGGGCCGGCGAAGCTGGACACCGACGGCAAAACGTTGATCTCGTATCCTCGGCCTTTCTTCACCGCGTGGTCGAACGTCATTCAAGTCACACCTTTGGAGTGGGGGTTGGCGACGGACGGTGTCCAAGTGGGGCTGCAGGTAGTCGACGGCAAACTGATCGTCAAAGCCAGAAACGGATCCGATCGGGCCCTCCGCATTTATTGGCCAGATGGTCGGGCTGAGGCCAAGGGGGAAACCTTCTACCTGCTGGACATCAGGGATTTTTCGGGCATGGGCGAAGCTCTGCACAACTCCTTGCCGGTGACCGGCAGGCATCCGGGGCAATCGCTTCGGGACTTCATGCCCGGACAGGAGATCAGCGGCGAGTACACGATGGGATTCGACGATATCCGGAAAGTGGGGGACCGGTTCGTCAAGGCACGGGTCATCATTGAGGATCCCTCTCAGCTCCTGACTAAAAAAAGCGGGGCACAGGTACCCAGACACTACGCCGTGTGGTCAAATGCGGTGCATCCGTGACAGGAAGAGATCCCGTCGCGGGAGGGCTGCGACGGGCCTCTTACAACCGCGAAATCAGCAATTCCCGCTGGAAAATCAGTTCCTTCGGCAGATCGGAATAGAGTCGGAAGAAGAGCTCATCCTGCTGGAGGACTTCGCGTTTCCATTCTTCGAGGTTGATCGAGAGTGCCTCGCCGATGTCGGCGAGAGTGTCCTTGGGTAGACCGGTGATGTCGATATCCTCCGGTTCGGGCATCCAACCGACGGGCGTCTCATAGGCAGGGACGCGGCCCCGGCAACGGTCGACAATCCATTTCAGGACGCGCATGTTTTCGCCATAGCCGGGCCAGAGGAACTTGCCTTCCTTACTCTTGCGGAACCAATTCACGTGAAAAACCTTCGGGGGCCGCTTGAGCATTTTCCGCATGCGCAGCCAGTGGCGGAAATAGTCGCCCATGTTGTAACCGCAGAAGGGCAGCATTGCCATCGGGTCGCGGCGCACCTGACCCACGGTGCCTGCGGCGGCGGCGGTCATTTCGGAGCCCATCGTCGCGCCAATATAGACGCCATGAATCCAGTTAAAGGCCTGAAAAATGAGCGGCAATGTTGTCGCGCGGCGACCACCAAAAATCAGCGCACTGATCGGTACGCCATTGGGATCGTGGGCCTCGGGTGCGAGCGCCGGGTTGTTCTGCATCGGCGCGGCAAAGCGGCTGTTTGGATGCGCAGCCTTTTCCTTTGAGGCGGGTGTCCACGGATTGCCTTTCCAGTCGAGGCACTCGGCTGGAGGCTCGCCGTCCTTGCCCTCCCACCAGACATCGCCGTCCGGTGTCAGCGCAACGTTGGTGTAGATCGTGTCCTTCGACATCGAAATCATCGCGTTGGGGTTCGATTTGAAATTGGTGCCGGGCACGACGCCGAAGTAACCGGCTTCGGGATTGATGGCATAAAGACGCCCATCGGGTCCGGGCCGCATCCAGGCGATGTCGTCGCCGACGGTGGTGACTTTCCAGCCGGCAAACTCTTTCGGCGGAATGAGCATGGCGAAATTGGTCTTGCCGCAGGAACTCGGGAACGCGGCGGCCACGTAGTTTTTTTCGCCCGTGGGCGATTCGACGCCGAGGATCAGCATGTGCTCCGCCATCCAGCCCTCAATGCGGCCGAGGTAGGAGCCGAGTCGGAGCGCGAGGCACTTTTTCCCGAGCAGCACGTTGCCGCCGTAGTTGGAGCCGACTGAGATGATCGTGTTGTCCTGCGGGAAATGGGCGATGAAACGTCGCTCGGGATTGATGTCGAGCATGCTGTGCAGGCCCTTGGTATATTTTCCGTCGGTCCCAAGCTGGTCCCACGCGACCTGTCCCATCCGAGTCATGATCCGCATGCTCAGGACGACATAGATCGAGTCGGTGATTTCAACGCCGACCTTGGTCAGCGATGAGCCGGGCGGCCCCATCAGGTAGGGCACGACGTACATCGTGCGGCCCTTCATCGCACCCTGGCAGAGGCCGTAGAGTTTCTCGTACATTGCGGCGGGCGCCATCCAGTGATTGGTCGGCCCGGCCGCATCCGGCGTGCGGGTGCAAATGAAGGTGCATTCCTCGACGCGCGCAACGTCATTGGGATTGGAACGATGGTAATAGCAGCCGGGAAGTTTCTCCTGGTTGAGCTTGATCAGGATGCCGGCTTCGACCGCCTGCTGCGTCAGCCTCTCCTTCTCTGCTTCGCTGCCATCGCACCAATGGATCTGGTCGGGCTGGCAAAGCTTGGCCATCTTATCGACCCAGCTAAGGACATCGGGGTGTGTGGTCAGGGTGGTCGACAGGGATGGCGTGTTCATAGATGAAGAGGATAGGCCATTTAAGCGGATAGCATGCCGTGGCCAATAAGATTGTGGGATATTCGACCGGCACAGCTTGAACCTGCTGCGGTAAGGCATCTTTCTACGTCCCCCGTGTGCCAAGAATCCGCTTACGGCGTTAACGATCAAGGGTCATTGCATTTGCGGGAGGCTCTGCTTTGCTTGATGTTTCCATGCAGGAGTACCTGAAGATTCTCGGTTCGGTCATTCCGCTTTTTGTGATGATGGGAGTGGGGGCCGTGGTGCGGCGGCGAGGTGTGCTGAATGAGGAGGCCGACCGGACAGTCGTGAATCTTCTGGTCCACCTGCTCGCCCCATGCCTGATCCTGGACCATGTTGTAGCTAGTGAGGCGTTGCGGCGGGCCGACAACTTGATTTGGAGCCCGCTGCTGGGTTTTCTCTGCATGGCATCGGGTATCTGGGTGGCGACCTTGGTTGCGCGAATTTACGGATTCCCGCGGGAGGCGCAGACCCGGACCTTTGGCTTTGTGGGGGGAATCTTTAATTATGGATACATCCCTGTGCCACTGGTCGCAACGCTCTATGGGGCGAGTACGCTGAGCGTTCTCTTTGTGTTCAATCTGGGAGTGGAAGTGGCGTTTTGGATGGTTGGATTCGCGGCTTTTGAACAGCGTTCCATCATCAAGGAATGGCCCCGGATTTTTACCACACCGGTGCGGGCGATCATCCTGGGGGTGGCGATAAACCTCGGGACGGCGTTTTTCGGCTTTCGGCTGGATACGGACACGCTGGCCGCTGCTACGTGGGGTTGGCCCGTGCAGGTTATTCTTGAGACAGTTCATCAGATTGGAAGTTGCTCGATCCCGGTCGCCATGCTTTTCATCGGTGCGACGATGGCCGATTTCTGGGGCGAGTTTCGCGCCACGCAGGGATGGCAGGTCATGGGACTCTCAGTGCTCGTGCGCAACCTGCTTTGCCCCATTCTCTTTGTGCTACTGGCATGGCTCCTTCCGTTCTCGAAGGAACTGAAGGAGACGCTCGTCGTGCAGGCCGCGATGCCGGCGGGAGTCTTCACCCTGCTCCTGACCCGGCATCACGGCGGCGATGTGCCGGTGGCTTTGCAGGTGATCTTCGCGACGTCAGCGGCAGCGATTGTCACCCTGCCGGTATGGATTCACTTTGGGATGCAGTTGATTGGCGTGCAGTAGCTCGCCGTTGACCGCTGGGTGACGGCGAGCTTTTTACCAGCCGAGATAGCTCTTGATCGGAATATCGATGACTAGGGCCATAAGGACAAGCGGCAGATAAATGATCGACGTGAGGAAAAGCGTGCGCGCATGGGGACGATCAGGCAGGCGGGCAAAGCGGATGGCAGCGGCGAGGAAGACAAGCGAGAGCATTCCGGCAATGAAAGCGTAGAAGAGTCCAGAGTGGCCAATCAGAGTTGGCAGCAGGCTGACGGGCAAAAGGACAAGTGCGGAGACGACGGCGTGGATGCCGGTCCGCCTTCCGGTGAGGTCGTTGACCGAAACCATGCGGAGGCCGGCATTGCGGAAATCTTCCTGGTACATCCAGGCGATGGCATAGAAATGGGGCAGTTGCCAGCAGGCGAGGAGTGCGAAGAGCGTCCAGCCTTCGACGTTGAAATGACCGGTGACGGCGGTCGCGCCGATGAGCGGGGGTAAAGCACCGGGAATCGTGCCGATAAGTGTGTTAAGTTCGGTGCGACGCTTGAGCGGCGTGTAGACGATAACGTAGACGACGAGAGTGACAAAGGCCACCAGCGCCGTGAGGCTGTTGACGAACCACGCCAGTTCCGCGAGGCCGACAGCGCCTAGGACCACACCGCCGAGAATCGTTTCGATGTAGGGCAGGCGATGCGTGACGAAGGGACGCTGCTCGGTGCGGTGCATGAGAGCGTCGGTGTCACGCTCCAACGCCTGGTTGAGGATGGAGGAGCAGATGGCTACCAAGGTGGTGCCAACCAGGGTATTGAGGAGAATCCACCAGTCAAAATGGCCTCGGCTGGCGAGACCGTAACCGGCCAGGGTGGTGAGTAGCACCATCGCGGTCAGGCGCGCCTTGGTCAGCTCGGTCAGGTCCGAGGCGAGGGAGGGTTGGTCGTGCACGGGCAGGACAGGGGCCTCCGCTGGCGTGGTCTCGCGTTCGACTGTGGGGGTATTCGCGAGGGCGGGATTCACGCGACACCTTTTGTGGCAAGTTCTCTCTGCGATTGCAAACGCCAACTGATCGCGGTCAAGAGCGCCCCGGTGACCAGCGTGAGCGCCCCCACGGCCACATGCGTGGTGGCGACGTCGGCGGCCTTGTTGGTCCAGATGGTGAAGGCCCCGAGGAGGAACTGGGTGAAAACGAGGCCGACCCAGACCGCGCTCCAGCGGCGGAGGATGGGTGCGCTGCCGGGTGTAAGCCAGACGGCGGCGGCGGCGGCGAGGATCGCCACGGTGACTAGTACCGCCCCGACGCGATGGGCCATCTGGAGATTGACGGCGAGGGCGGTGGTCGGAGGCTCATTCGCGGTGCGCTCGGTATTGTAAGTGGCAAGATCGGATTCCGTGGTCTGGGGCCAGACTTGTCCATAGGCGAGGGGAAAATCATGGATGGCGAGTCCAAGATGCTGATGGCGCATGGTCGCTCCGAGCATCAACTGGGCAAAGATCAGTGCGCAGATGACCAGGGTGCGGCTGGTCCAATGTGGCGGGGTGGCGGGCTTGAGGGCGGGGCGGGAATCCGTCCACCAACGGGACGTGAAGAGCGCGATGAGCGAGACGCTGACGAGGAGCAATTGCGCGAGACAGCCATGGAAGATGCCGAGCTGATCCTTGCTCAGCACGACGCGCAGGCCGCCAAGAGTCCCTTCGAGCAGAATGAAGACCGGTACGCAGAGTCCCATCCAGCGCAGCCAAATGCGCTCCTGAAAGCAAAGCCAGACCGCCAGAACGGAAACGAGGATGCCGACGCCGAAGGCAACGAGCCGGTGCGAATGCTCGTAGAAAATGCCGCCAACCCAGTTGTCCCACGGGAAGATAAACATGTTGTAACCGTAGGTATTGGGCCAGTCGGGTACCGACATGCCGGCTTCATGGCTCGTGACCAGGCCACCGATGCAGATCAGGAAAAGAATCGATCCCGCGCAGAAACAGGCGAACCGATGCAAAGCCCAATGATACAGCGGGGGCGCGGCATCGGGTGGCAAAGAATAGTTGTGCGAAGGGACGTGCATGGAGGAGACAGCGGGAGGTCACTATACGGATTTCAGGAGAGAGTATCAAATTTAAGTTGGCTCTCGCCGGACATCAGCAATCCGCTTTCCAAGGGCGAAGGCGGCCTTATACCTCGATTTGAGGGGCATTTTGGCTTGGTTTGGCTAGGCTACGCCCTGATTATAGCCAGTTCCCACCCCCATGACCACCAACCCCAAATTGTCTCCCGAGGCCGCGCGCCGTGCCATGATCAAGCACCGGCGCGAGACGTCGGTGTTCTGGGCCATGGTGCACATTTTGGGATCGCTCAACCTCGCGGTCATCCTGCTGGTGATCCTCACGGGCGCAATAGCCTTCGCCACGGTGATGGAATCGAAATTCGATACCGAGGTGGCCCGGTACTACATCTACAAGGCGATCTGGTTCGATTTCTGGCTCCTCGTCCTGGCACTCAATCTTCTTTGCGCGGCGCTGACCCGCTGGCCGTGGCAGAAGAAGCATATCGGCTTTGTCGTCACCCATGCCGGGATTATCCTGATGCTCATCGGCGCGGTCTTGGGAAGAACGGAAGGCTTCGAGGCCTACGTCGCGCTCGACAAGACGAAACCGCCGGAAAGCCGTCTCTTCACGAAGGAGATGATTCTCACCATCGACGCGCCGGGCGGCCTACGCGGACAGATGCCGTTCGAAACCGCGATGCATCCTCCAACCGAGGCGCGACCCTTTACCTTGCCGCTGGAAAATTCGGCCCTCAAAATCGTCATCGATCGCGTGACCGAGAACTTGGTGCCGGACGATGCGCTTGCCGCCTCTACCGATCCCGGCGCGCCCGCCGGGGTGGGACTCCATTTCATCAATTCAGGCATGGGCCAGAATGTGCCCGCCAAGTTGATGGCGGTCCCGGATGCTGCCACGTTCGATTTCTTCGGCATGGCCAAAGTGTCGCTAGTCGACAAACTGGACGAGGCACATCCGATCTTGCCCGCGAAGGTGCCGACGCCGGTTGCTCCTCCCGCCGCTCCGGCAGCCGTGCGCAACGAGACGCCCTTTCGTGAAACACAGTTGGTCTTTGCGAACAGTCCGACGACGCCCGTGATCGATACCGATAGTGATATCTCCAGCGGTTATACGGTGAAGCTGACTCCGATACCGGAGGAGCCCGGGCATTTTTCCGTCACGGTGACGTCGTTGAATGGCACGAGCAAGACGTGGCACATGCACGACCTCGAAGGCAAGTGGGCCAACCTGCAAGGGGATGGAGATCCGATTCAATTCCGCGTGGCGAAGTATTGGCCCGATTTCGCCATGAAGGACGGCACGCCGGTCACGTTGAGCAACCTGCCCAATAACCCGGCGGTGTTAGTACAGATCACGGGGCCCTCGAAACTCCTGCCCCCTCCCGCGCCGAAGCCGGCCGCAGCCACGCCTGTCGCGCCACCGATGCCGAAGGGACTCGTTATGCGTGTCGCCTTGGGCAAGAAGCCGGGGACGATTGTTTACGAAACGGAGCGGGAGGGAAAAATCGAAAAGCGCGCCACGGCCGCCAAGGGTGACACGATTCAGCTCGGCTGGTCCAAGTGGGACGTAAAGGTCGACGAAGTCCTAGCCCATGCGGAAATGCTGCGAGATGTGCAGGAATTCAACGGTACGCCTACGCCGATGATGGCGGCCTCGATGCGACCCGGCATTCGCGCGCATCTGGTCGCGCCGAACGGCTCGAGCGGGCCGGTGGTGTGGATTCCGGCGGGAACTTCCCGGGAGCTCTTCAGTTCGAAGGATTTTTCGAGTGAAATTGCGCGCATCGGTTACGGCCAACGGGTGATTCCTCTTTCATTCTCGATCACACTTGAAGATTTTCAGGTGCCGCGTGACGAAGGAACCGATACGCCGTCGAACTACATCAGCACCCTCCGCTTCAACGAGCCCTCTACGGGCCGGGTGGCGCATGGCGAGGCATCCATGAACTCGCCTGCGATGTTTCCCGGCGACTGGTGGCGTTCGTTTCTCGGTTGGAACTACAAATTTTCCCAAGCGAACTGGGACCCGCAGAACCTGAATGCCACCACGCTGCAGGTATTGTATGATCCGGGCTGGCCGTTCAAGTGGGTCGGCTCGCTCGGCATCTGCCTGGGTATCGCGCTGATGTTCTATTTCATGCCGAAACGCTCGGCTAGTGAGCGCGGTGGCCGCGAAGAGCCCGAGGAATTGGCCGCCAAAGAACGCAAAGAGCCCAAAGACTAAACCGATGAAATTGATCGCAAAAATTTTGATGACGGTTCTGCTACTCGCCAGCGGAGCGGAACTGCGCGCGGAGACGGTGCCACTCGACACGAATGCGCTGGCGACGCTCGCTGTGCAGGACCATGGCCGCAAGAAACCGTTTACGACGTTCGCGCATGAAATGCTGCTGACTTTGAGTGGCAAACCGTCACTGCCGGTCAAGAATTCACCCACACTTTCACCGGAGGAAGTGATCCTCGATCTTTGGTTCAAGCCCCAAGGCTGGGATGAGCGTCCGCTCATCATGCTGAATTTCCTCGAACTCAAAAAAAAGCTGGGCCTGCCGGAAGACCAGAAGCTTTTCACCTTTAACGAACTGATCAGCAAGCAGCCGCTGCTCGACCTCCTTGATGAGGGCCAGAAGCAGCGCCAGGCGGGTAACGGGGACAAGCTGACGGCCCTGCAGAAGGAGGCGGAGCATTTGGGCGAACGGTTGAAGTTGTTTCAGGACTTGGTGAGCGGGGACAAGATCACAGTTGTTCCCAATCCCCAATCGGCAGAGGCCCGGTGGAAACCGTTTTTTTATATAAGCGAAGGTGGAGCCAGAATGTATGTGAAGGAGGATGCGCCCTTGGGGGATTGGTATCAGGCCTATGGCAGGGGCGATATTTCGCAATTCAATGCCATTACGCCCAAGGAAGTTGAATCATTGCGTATTCGTGCCCCGCAATATTATCCCTCCGCCCCTTCACTCCAATTCGAACATAACTACATGACGCTGGAGCCATTCCTTTGGTCATGGATCATCTATCTCTTTGCGCTGATCGTCCTCTTGTTGACGGGGCTATGGATGAAAAAGATCGGCTACCAACTGACTTGGGCGCTGGTACTCATCGGACTCGGATTTGAGATATGGGGTTTTGCAGCCCGCATCATCATCTCGGGCCGTCCGCCCGTGACGAATCTCTACGAGACCGTCATCTGGGTCTCGTTCATTGGGATGGTCTTCGCGATCATTCTCGAGGCTGTCTACCGCAAGCGCTACTTCTTCTATGCGGGACTTCCCGCCGCCATTTTGACGCTCATCGTGGCCGATTCTGATGCGACCATCCTCGACGCCTCGATCAATCCGCTCACCGCTGTCCTGCGCAATAACATGTGGCTGACGATCCACGTGCTCACCATTGTGTCGAGCTACGCCGCCTTCGCGCTTACGGCAGCGCTGGGCCACATCGCTTTGGTGATGAGTCTCTGGGGCAAACGCTACGCCGCCGCGCAGAACGAGGTGCAATTCTTCATCTATCGCGCCATGCAGATTGGCGTGCTCCTAATCGCGACGGGGACGATCCTCGGCGGCGTCTGGGCCAACTATTCATGGGGCCGTTTTTGGGACTGGGACCCGAAGGAGACATGGGCGCTGGTCACGCTGCTTTGCTACATCGCGCTACTGCACGGCCGACTGGCTGGATGGTGGGGCGGTTTCGGGCTCGCTGTCGGCTCGGTGGTCTGTTTCCTTTCCGTGATGATGTCGTGGTACGGGGTGAATTTCATTCTCGGCCAGAACGGCAAAAGCCTGCACAGCTACGGCCTGAGCACCGGCGGGCTTGGTGTCGCTGGTGGCTTTGCAGCCTTTGAGGTGCTTTTCGTTGCGTTTATCCTGGCGTGGCATCGGAAATACAAGGCCCAGGCGTTGCCCGGAACAAGGCAGGCCGGGGCCTCGGACGATTTCGCTTCGAGCAATCCTGTGTCGGCGAAGTAACAAAAAAGTGACATAAAGCGGGGCAAAAGCTTTTGCATCGCGGCGTAGGTCAATTAAGCTCGGCAACATGAGCTCTCCCGTCCGCGATTTTATCACGCACCACTACCGTCACTTCAACTCCGCCGCGCTGGTCGATGCGGCCAAGGGCTACGAGGCCCACCTCGCGTCCGGCGGGAAAATGTTTGTGACCTTGGCGGGCGCGATGAGCACCGCGGAACTGGGGCTGTCGCTGGCGGAAATGATCCGGCAGGACAAGGTGGCGGCCATCTGTTGTACCGGTGCCAATCTTGAGGAGGATGTTTTCAACCTCGTCGCGCACGATTACTACGAGCGCGTACCCAATTACCGCGACCTGACGCCCGCCGACGAACAGGGCCTGCTCGAGCGCCACATGAACCGCGTGACCGATACCTGCATCCCCGAAATGGAGGCCATGCGCCGGATTGAAAAGGCTGTCCTCGAGGAATGGGTCAAGGCCGACACGATGGGCGAGCGCTTCTTCCCCCACCAGTTCATGTACAAGATTCTCAAGTCGGGCGTGCTGAAGAAAGAATACCAGATCGACCCAAAAAACTCGTGGCTCCTCGCGGCGATGGAGAAGAACCTGCCGATGTTCGTTCCCGGCTGGGAGGACGCGACGCTGGGCAACATGTACGCGGGCCACGTGATCTCCGGCGACGTGAAGAAAGTCCACACGGTTAAGACCGGCATCGAGTACATGATGGAACTGGCGCAATGGTACACTGAAACGAGCAAGACGAGTTCGATCGGCTTCTTCCAGATCGGCGGCGGAATCGCGGGCGATTTCCCGATTTGTGTCGTGCCCATGTTGCACCAGGACTTGCAGCGTCCCGAGGTGCCGCTCTGGGGCTACTTCTGCCAGATCAGCGACTCGACGACGAGCTACGGCTCCTATTCCGGCGCGGTGCCGAACGAGAAAATCACCTGGGGCAAGCTTGGCATCGACACGCCGAAGTACATCATCGAGTCGGACGCCTCCATCGTTGCGCCATTGATATTTGCTTATTTGTTGAAGTGGTAGCCCACCTGAAAATTCCTATGAACATCGCCTTCATCTCCACCGCGCATATCCACACCAAGGGGTTCGTCGAAAACATCCTCAAAGCGAAGGACGGACGCAAAGTCGCGGCTGTCTGGGATGATGTCGCGGACCGGGGCGAGCGATATGCCGAGATGGCGGGAGCACCCTTCATCGCCGATTTGGCGAAGCTGCTGGCCGACCCCAAGATCGACGGCTTTATCATCTGTTCAGAAAACACGCGCCATCTTCCATTGCTGAAGCAGGTCCTGCCGGTGGGCAAGCCGGTCTTTTGCGAAAAGCCGGCTGTGACGACACTGGCCGATTTGCAGGAGGTGCGGGCCTTGCAGGCCAAGTTCAAGGCGCCGCTTTTCTGCGGCTACTTCCACCCCTTCGACGGGACCGTGCAGGCCATCGCCAAGCTGGTGAGTGACGGTGCCGTGGGCAAGGTCACGCGCATCCGTTATCGCAACGCGCACCATGCCGCCTATGGCCGCTGGTTCGATAATCCTGATGTCGCCTGGTTTTACGATCCTGCGCTTTCCGGTGGCGGCGCGTTCATGGATATGGGAACGCATGCGGTGCATTTGGTGCGGACGCTCTTTGGTCCGGTGAAGGAAGTGTGGGCGGAAATCCGGAACGAAGCGGGCATTTATCCTACCGTGGACGACTGCGGCATCGCGCAACTCCGCTTCGCCTCCGGCGTCCTCGGCACGGTCGAGGCGGCTTGGACGCAGACGGGCGGCGTGGGCGGCCTTGAGGTGGTCGGCTCGGAAAAGACGATCTGGAACACCAAGGAAGGCTACGTCATCGGCGACGGCAAGGCGAGCCATCCGATTCCGCCTCTGGAAAACCTGCCTACCCGCGTGGACCGCCTTGTCGCGCTCATACAAGGCAAGATCCCTGCAGCGGTCCTGCAGGCCGATTTGGAAGCAACTTTCGATGCCGTGGCGATCATGGCGGCGGCTTACGAATCCTCGAAAAAGGGATCGTGGGTGAAAGTCGGATAGAGGCGGTTGTTTTCCTCGGGGGCGAATACGCTCAAAGTCGGCTCAGGAATTCGGGACTTTTACGGGCCATTTCGAGCCACTGTGCTGCCTCCAGCGGCAGGTCGAAGTAGTCGTTAATGATGTGCTCCGGCAGACTCATAATCAATTCGACATCCGAGGCCCCGGGAGTAAAGGAAGCAACGCGTTCCCACGCATACCGGACCGCGGTCAAAGTCGATGGACGGTAACCGACGCCGACTGTGCTCATTAGGAGGCTGAGTGATAAATCGCAAAGTTCGGTGTGGCGCATGAGGTAGGGACTGGGCAGGACACCGAAGGATGCATAGGACCTGACTTTTTCCCGGCCAGCTTCCCGGATGGCCTGCAGCAAGCAGAAGGCGGCATGGCAAATCTCCGGTCGGTAGGTCCCCGGACGCCGGACGACCTCGCCAATGGTGGTTGAGCTGTCTGGTACACCGATGTTCGCCATCCTGTTTCGAAACAGGGCGGTCATCAGGGCGAGATGGGCTCCCTCCACATCGGTAAGGCTCTCAACTTCGAGACAAACTTGCTTGGCGCAAGCGGAGATGCGCAGGCCAGTCGCGAAACTTTGGAAGAAGCCAAACACGTCGAAGCGGTCTTAGGGTTGACTATATTCCAAGGTCAGGATCTGCCCATCCCGCGATCCGGCACGATCAGAATCCTGGCAGTCCGCCCATGCCGGCGGGCATGAGTTTGCCGAGTTCCTTCGCGGCGTCGGCCTTGCCCTTATCGATCGCCTCGCGGACGGCGGTAACGATGAGATCCTCGAGCATTTCGGCCTCGGCATCCTTGAGGAGAGCGGGATCGATCTTGAGGCTGACCAGCTGACCTTCACCGGTTGCGACAGCCTTGATCTGGCCGCCTGCAGCTTCGGCCTCGTACTGGCGCTGGGCGAGGTCGGCCTGCAATTTGGCGGCCTTGGCCTGTAGTTCCTGCGCCTGCTTCATCATTTTCATCATGTTCATGGGAATGCTCCGGTTGGGTGTGGCGCGAGTCTATCGGCCAGGTTGCACGATCTTGGCTTCAAAAATTTTCAGGGCGTTTTGGATGACGGGATCGTTCAGGAAAGCCTCCTGGGACATCGTCGGTGGCGGTGGGGCCGGTTTGCCGGGAACGGCCGATGACGCTGTTGGCGTCGGTGCAGGCGCGGCAGTCGGTGCATTCTGTCCGGCGCCGAGGAGGAAAACGAGCCGCAACTGGGCGCCCACTTGCTCGGCCAGAGTGTTTTCCAGAAGCTCGAGATTGCGGGGACTGCGCAGGAAGAAGAGCTTCTTTTCGAGTGAAGTCGGCAGCATCACTTCAATTTGGTCTGCCTTGCAGGCATGAAACTGGACGGCACGAATGGTATCGGCCTCCATGGGGCGATCCTGCGCAAATTTTTCCACGGCGACAGTCCACGCTTTTTGCGCGGAGGTGGAGGAGATCGTTGGTGGCGTGGTCGCAGGAACTGGCGTGGCAGCGACCGGTGCCGGTGTTTTCGGGGCAGGCGTGGGCGCGGCAGGGACAGGGGAGGCAGGCTGTGCAGGAGAGGAAAGGGCTAACGCGGGAGCGGCGCGAGTTTCCGTCGGCGCTACCGATGGCGCAGTTGCTTTGACCGGGGCCGAGGGGGCGCCGCCCAAGCTTTCGAGAATGTTCTCCAGCGAAACCTTTTCCTTGAGCTGGCTCATCTGGATCAACGCGACTTCAAAGACGACATCCTTGGCCAGCGCATAGCGCAAACGGCTTTCGAGACGGCTCAGTTCCTCCAGGATTCCCAGTGCAGCGGAGCGTGAAATCTGGCCGGAAACCTCCGCCAGCACTTCTTTCTCCTGGGTGGAGATATCGCCTTCCAGCGCCGTGGGAGAAACTTGATAGATGACAAGATTGCGGAAGAAGCCGAGCAGGTCCTGGCTTAACTTGCCGAGATCTTTCCCAGCGGCAGCCAGTTCGCGGGCCGATTTCAGGACAGCGCCCACGTCTCCCTGGGCCAGCGCGCGTCCCAGTGCGGCAACGGGTGTGAAACCGGTCAGCCCGAAAAGGGTTAGGACATCGGCCTCGGAGACACGGTCGCCATAAAAGCTGATCGCTTGGTCAAGGGAGGATTCGGCATCGCGCAATCCGCCCTCGGCGTAACGGGCGATGGCATCGAGCGCCGCCGGTTCCGCGTTGACCTTTTCGAGATCGCAGATGTGGGCGAGGTGCGCACGAATGAGCGGCTCCGGAATGCGGTGCAGGTCGAAGCGCTGGCAGCGTGAAAGGATCGTCGTGGGAAGTTTGTGTACCTCGGTCGTGGCGAAGATGAACTTCACGTGGGCCGGTGGTTCCTCCAGCGTCTTCAGCAGCGCATTGAAGGCCGCGCCGCTGAGCATGTGGACCTCGTCGATGATATAGATCTTGTAACGGCCTTTGGCGGGCGTGTAGCGGACATTGTCACGGAGATCGCGGACGTTCTCGACGCCGTTGTTGGAAGCGCCGTCGATCTCGAGGACGTCGAGGCAATTGCCCTCGGCGATTTCGCGGCAGATTTCCTCATTGGGATCGAAGTCGGCGCTGGGAGCGGTCCCCGCTTCAAGCGCCTTGGCGAGGATGCGGGCGGTGGAGGTTTTCCCCGTGCCGCGCGGTCCGACAAAGAGATATGCCTGCGCGATGCGGCCAAGCCGGAGGGCGTTGGTGAGTGTCCGCACAACCGGTTCCTGGCCGACGATTTCACCAAACGTCTGGGGGCGGTACTTGCGCGCAAAAACCTGATAAGCCATGGGGAGAGAATCGTACTGCGAACGTGGAGGGGGGCAAGTCTGGACGATAAATACTGCGCTTAAGGATTATTTCCCGTTGTCCGTCTCCACATGAAGATGGTCAGGCTCAGAGCAAAGAGTTGAAGATGAACCGGTACGGTAGGGGAACACTCAATCGTAGTTCGACGCGTAAAGGGATTTGCAAAAGCAATAGTGCCAATGACATTCGAGTTCTCAAAAATATTGAACTGGCGGTCGATGAAATCTTCGACAATTAGTTCAAATGAAATTTGGCCAGATACTATCTCAAGTCGGCGATAAAACGGGTCAGGTTTGATCGCAGTAGCGATACATTGGTTATCTTGAGACAGAATCCAATGGCTGCTAAAAAAGCCGATTTTGCTAACCCGATAAATTCGTTCCTGAAGCTGGATTTTGGCTTGTTCGCGAAGGAGTGCCCAGCGCAAGTTGCCTTGATACTGATCTTCCTCCGTTATTTGGTAACTCCGGGAAAAGATGCCTGAAAGTATTCCCTTTGGCTGGCAGGTTAACATGTGGGTAATCGATAAGACGTAATCTGAGTAAAAAAAACCAGGAGCAACAACAACGACAGTCAAGTTACCGTTGCTTCCTTTCGGACCTGGCGGGGTTGGCCTGCTGGCGTTTTGCTACTCCTGGCACGTTCAACCTATCGCAACTTTGGCGGCCACGCCATGTTAAATTCAGTGGGAGCGCGCACGATACCGGTAGGGCCCAATTAGTCCCCCGCTCTGATCTACGCCCTGTCCGCAGAAAAGGCACTTTTATGTCATTACATCGTACAGTGTCGGGAATGAGCCGGAATTTTTAGTATTGATGATCAACTGTTTACATAAATAATGGGCGCTGGCTCGATTCCTGATCTCGAACCGCAGCCAAGTCATGTTATAATTGGAGAAAGATATGCCGGACACACGCCTCATTTTGCATGTAAAGGGTACTGAACAGGAGACGACTGTACTGCCCAAGCAGGCCGTTCGTACTGCCATTTCCCAAGGGCAGATCACCCACTCGCAATTGATTTGGAGCGTCGCCGACAACGCATGGAAACAGGTGAGGGAACTTCCCCATCTTCTCCCCAGCCAAAAGCTGGCGCCTGCCCCCGCCCGCGTACCGACCGGGGCTCTACCCAAAGTGGCCGCAGCGCCGGTGACCCCGACTCCCAAGGTGGCGACAGGACCGGTTCCGCGGATTGCCCAGCCTGCAACGGGCACGCCGACTGCAAAAAACGCTGGTCCAACGGTGAAAGCTGCGAGAACACCAGCGGTCAAAGTTGGAGCTCCAACGGAAAAGACGGAGAAAAGCTTCGTGGTCAAGGAAGAGAACCCGGGCGTCCATCCGCTAAAATGGTTCTGCATTTTCCTTGGCATAGTTATTTTTGCCTTGGTGGCGGTGAACTATTTTCTCGTCGACCGTTCCGTGGTTTCCGGTTTGGCGCAAACACCATACTCCCAGGTGACGGCCTATGCCCATCTGGGGGCCTACGTGCAGCCGAATGTCATCGTGATTCACGTGCCCGCCTCCAGCCAGCTTACCAAGGCGAACTTGACCGATTTCCTCGTTTCTCTCGCCCACAGCACGCCGGGTACGCCGTTTGGCGGCAATCCCTACAGTCGGGTGGCCCTGACCTCGGGTTGGACCGCGAGCTATACGCTCCGGGGTATCGACTGGAAACAACTGGGAGACATGGCCAGTGAAGATGAGGCCCAGCGGAAGGACTTTCTGCTTTCGGTGCTGACCGATCCGATCGGCGAGCCGCTTATGACGCCGCAAGGTAACAAGAGCGAGGCAGCCATGCAGGCCGAGCGCGAGAAGATTTGGGACACCTTCGCGGCCCAGTTTTGCCGGTAGCCGCCGGGGTTACGGCTTTTCCGAGGGATACCAGTCTTTCAACACCGCCACGGCGGAGTCCTTGTAATAGGAGGCCATACCGATCAGCGCGCCGCCGAGAAAGAGCATCGTGACGAGGAGAAACCGGTTCTTGTAGCTGATCTGGCCAGGATCCACATCGGTCAGGAAAAAGAAAATAAAGAACGGCGTGGGGAAGCTAAAAGCCCCAAGACTGATGCATTTGATAAGGAGGAACCTGTTCTTCACGATGGCAAAATACTTGCTTAAGCTATTGACGGCAAGCAGGAGAATCTGTCTTAACTGCAAGGGTAGGACTTGACGCGGTTAACGATATACAAAGCACCATGACGAAAGCGATGCACATTTTGTGCCGTTCTCCACGGATAAGCGTGGCCCGGATGATCGGGTTGTGCGCCTGTCTACTTGTTCTTTTCGGCGCGGGGCAGTTGCTCTGTGCTGCGCCTACGACGCCTGTCGCTGCTCCTTCAGGCGAGGACTTCGGACAATATCTCGTCGACCACCAATCGGACCTGGCACCCTTTTTTAACGACCATCTCGAGGACCTGATTCGCAAGGCAATGCCCATGGTCTGGGGGTTGCTGGCTTGGATCACGATCATTACCCTGGTGGTCGGCTTTCCCCTTGATCTCGTCCTGGCCCGTGGTTTTACGCCCTTTTTTGCGCCGGCCTATGCCAAGATGAAGCGGGCAGTCTTTTATGCGGGAGGACGGCTCCTTTTGGGACTTCTCGTCATGGGCTTAATGGCTGCGGCGGTTTTCCTCTGCCTGAGCCTGGTCCATGCCGGGATCATTCTGCTGGTCGTCGGAATCATTTTATTTCTGGTCATGGTGGCCACCCAAGTGGGTTGGCTGGCTTATCTTTTCCGAATGAATGTCGGTAGTGCGATTATCTTCTTTGTCATCATCTTTGGGGCCCAGGTCATCGTCTTCATCCTCGTTGCCTCGTCGCTGCTGGTGGGGCAACCTCCCGTTCTTACCTACCGCTTCGTCAATCAGACGCTTGCGCCGGAATTGCAGAGTGAAGTGGAGTCCACGAATCAAGAACTGGCCGCCATAAAAAAGGCGAACGACGAGACCAAGGCGAAGATTGCGGGTCTTCAGGCCCAAATCGCCAAGGACACGACTGAGGCAGAAAACCTTAACAAGAAGATCGAGAGCAAGAAAAATTCCGAGGGTTATCTTTTCCAACAAATCGCGAAGCTGGAAGCACAGGGCAATCTCTCGGCGGCGCATGACCAGTATGCAGCAATGCTGACCAAATATCCCTCCGGCGCATTGGCGGAGACGGTCAAAACTCACCTGACACAAATCGAGACCGAGATCGCCACGCAGGAGGCCCAGAAAAAGCAAGCGGAGGCTGAGGCGCTCGCGGCGGCTGAGGCTGCGCGGGCCGATCTGTTGGCGCGGGCCGGTCGCGGGGAGGTTTCGTTGTCCGAAATGAGGCAGGTGCTTTTCGGCAAGAGTCGGGCCGATGTGAGCGCGTTGTTTGGACAACCGACCGAGACGGCTTCTGACAGATGGGGTTACGCGCAGCAGATGATTTTCAATCCCATGACCAAGGAAAAGCACGGCCTGACCATTGTCTTTGCGGACGGTAAAGTCCAGAGCGTCGATTACTATTACGGGAGACCCAAATGAAAGCGCGTTACCTTTGGACTTGGCTGGGTCTTGCGGTGATGATGCTGCCCAATGCGGCACACGCAGATGGGCCGAAGCTGTCCCCGCAACGTCTCGATCTGCTGGACCGGAGGGGCTATTTTACGCCAGCCTTCAAACAAGCGGTGCATGACATGGTCAATGCCAAGCAATCCGTGGTGGAAGCCCGGACAGAGCAACAGAAACTCAACGGTGAACTCCCGGACCTGCAAAGACAGGTGGCCGAGGCCGAAGGCAAAGTGCAGGGGCTGCAAAAGCAGCTTTCCGACCTGGACCATGTCGACGAGAGCGACTTTGCCGAATTGCAGAAGACCATGGGCCAAGCCAGCAATGGCGATGATCTCCAGAAGCAGTTGGCCGATGCGGTTCACATCACACAAAGCGAATTTACCGACCTCAAAAAGCATATTAGCGAAGCCGATGGCCTTCTAACCACCCAGAAGTCCGAGGCTCAGGCCTATATCTGGGCTTATCCAACAAGCCCTCACCAGTCCGAGGCCCAGAAGGATTTGCAGGATGTGCAGAAGAAGATCGCTGCTCACGCCCAAGCCTTGGCCGATGCCCAGACGGCCCGTGAGACGGCGCACACGAAGCTGGTGCAACGCGCGCAGGCCCGGGACCTGAGCATCGCGGAGTGGCGGGACTTTCTCCTCAACATGTCCAAAGAGGAACTCGTGAAGTTCCTGGGTGTGGCCCAAAGTGGGAACACCGATGAGTGGATTTATAGCGGCGCTTATACAGAGGACGCGGCCACGCACCAGAAAGTCGGGCTTGTGGTCAACTTCAATGGTGGTCGGGTGGTCAATGTGACCCAAGCCGCGCACTAGCAACGCCGGGGCTGCTCCTACGACTTCTGTGGGGGATTGACACTCGGTGGCGTGGGCGGTGGCGGTAACGGTTTGGCGGTTACCAGGGCGCCTTCGTTCAAGTCGGCGGGAGGATTGGTCACCAGCCGGTCACCCTCTTTCACGTTTTGGAGGATTTCGACTTCCGTGCCAAAATCACGGCCCACTTTGACGGGCAGCAAATGCACCTTGAACCGGTCCTTGTCCGGGGCATCGACGCTCTCGAGCAGGGCGACCTGCGTGCCGGCTGAATTTACGATGAGGGTATTGGCCGGGATGAGCACGGTCGGTTTCTTGTCGAAAAGCTCCAAGCGCACGTCGGCGTAGGAGCCGGGAAGCAGCAGGCCGTCCTGGTTGGGCACATGGATCTCGGTCCGCAACGTGCGGGACGCATTGTCGAGTGCACCGGCATTGCGGACAACGTTTCCGAGAAAGACCCGGTCAGGATAAGCCTGGACGTGGATGTCCGCCGTCGTGCCAGGTGCGAGGGAGGGCGCATTGGCCTCGGGCACATCAACGAAAACACGGAGGGGATCGGTCTGGGCAATGCGAAAAAGCTCCGAAGTGCCGGTTGCCGCAGTGCCAGTCCCGGCCGTGACGAGGTTGCCCACCTCGATGTGGCGGTAGGTAATGGTTCCGGCAAATGGGGCGCGGATCTGCTTGAAATTTTCCTGCTCCATCAGTTGCCGCACATTGGCTGAATCTGCCTCAAAGGCCGATTTGGCTTCTTTCAGGGCGGCATCCTTGTCATCGGCTTCCTGTCGCGACACTGCTTTTTCCTTGAGCATGGAGTCCCAGCGGTCCGCGGCAGTCTGGGCGATTTCCATGGCGGCTTTCGCGCGGTCGGCAGTGGCCTGCGCCTGGCTGAGTTGCTGGTCTACTTCAGGCGTGTCCAGCTCGGCGAGCAGATCGCCTTGCTTGACATGGTCTCCGATATCGACGAGCCACCGCTTCACGTAGCCCGTGGTACGGGCGAAAATGGAAGCCTGCTGAAAGGCCTCAATCGTTCCGGGGAGGGGAAGCTCACTTTTCGGGGTGGCCATGTGCGCGGCTGCAAAGGCAACGCGCCGGTCCATGTTGAGCTTTTGCTCCTGGTCCAATTGGGTCTTGGCGGTCATTCGCGGGACAATACCGAAGAAATAGAGCGCGACAGCAAGGACCGGAACGATGATCAGCGCGGGAACCAAAAGACCGGAGGAGCCTTTGACTGGTGTGGCGCTGGAAGGTGACTTGGCTGGAGCCTTGGCCGCAGAAGCGGAGGCGCTTGCGGGCGGTGTTGAAGCCGGCTTCTTTTGCGGTGAGGAGGAAGTAGTGCTCATGGAAAGGGATGGGGTTAGACGGATGACTTTGGGGTGTAACGGACAGGCGACGGATGGCCGTTCCCGCCCGTGACGGCGGTTTCGTCGGCATAGCCGGTAGGATGGACTCGCCCCGTGACGTCAGCTTCATCCGTAACCTCGTAGTCAGCGGGTTCAAAAAGCAGGGGATCGGTTTCCTTGGGCTGGTCTTTCTTGCGCAGCATGCTGTAGATCACCGGCACGAAAAGGAGGGTGAAAAGCGTCGCCATGAGGAGGCCGCCAATGACTGCACGGCCCAACGGCGCGTTCTGCTCCCCGCCATCGCCGAGGCCCAGAGACATTGGGAGCATGCCGATGATCATGGCCAGCGCGGTCATAAGGACGGGGCGGAGTCGGCCACGGCCCGCCGACAAGGCGGCATTGAAGGAGGAGAGTCCACCATTGCGTTGCTCGTTGGCAAAGCTGACCACCAGGATGCTGTTGGCGGTGGCGACGCCAATGCTCATGATCGCGCCCATCAAGGCCGGGACACTCAGAGGGGTATTGGTGAGGAAAAGCATCCAGACGATGCCAGCCAGCGCGCCCGGCAGGGCGGTGATAATGATGAAGGGATCGAGCCAAGACTGGAAGTTGACCACCATGAGGAAGTAGACGAGTCCGATGGCGAAAAGGATGCCAACGCCAAGACCGAAGTAGGCGGAATTCATGCTCGCCACTTGACCCCGGATCTGGATTTGCGAGCCGGTCGGGAGGATGTTGTCCGGCGCGGGAGCGACCGGAGCGTGTTTAAAGAATTTGTTGTAAATGCCGCCGAAGAACGAGGTCGGTGCGTTCTCCTGATGGGCGGCGGGGACGGGTTTGAATTGGTCGACGATCTTTTGCACGTCCGCCGCCACTCCGCCGAGATCGCGACCCTGGACATTCACAAAGATATCATACACCGGCGCGACCGCATAATGTGAGATTACCGCCGGACTATCGGCACGGGTGATGGGCGCAAGATTTTCGAGCAACTGCGGCTGCGCGAGCTTGCCCGCGCTGATGGGCGATTGTTTCAGGGCATCGAGTGAGTCGATTTTGTATTGGGGGGTCTGCACGGCGATCGTGTAATTGACGCCGTTGATCGGGTTAAGCCAATAATTCGGCGCGGTTTGACCGCTGGAGCTGAGCGAGATGAGCAAGTCATTGGCGACATCGCGCTGGGTCAGGCCGATCTGACTGGCCCGGGTCCGGTCGACGTCGACAAAAAAGGTCGGGTAGCTGTTCACCTGTTGGATATGCACATCGACTGCACCGCGCACGTTGCGAATACGCTCTTCCAGCTTTCGGGCCACCTCGTAGTTGGCTTTGTCGTTTTTTGGCGGACCGACGACTTGGACATCGATGGGAGAGGGCAGGCCGAAATTGAGGATTTGTCCGACGATATCGGAGGGTTGGGTGAAAAATTCATACCCGGGCATCTGGTATTTAAGCCTGTGACGAAGTTCCTTCACATAGCCCCAGGTCGACTTGTGCCCCGGCTTGAGGGACACCAGCATTTCGCCGTCGAAAGGCCCCACCGTGGCGGAGTCGGTGAAGGCGAGGTTTACGCCGCCGACCGGAAGCCCGATATTATCGAGGACTAGGTCAAGTTCATCTGGCGGAATTACCTGGCGGACGATCTGTTCCACTTGGGAAAAGCCTTTTTCTGTTTCCTCAATCCGGGTGCCGCTGGGCGCGCGGATATGGAGACGGAACTGGCCGGCATCGACTTGAGGAAAGAAATCACGGCCCAATACCCACGGATTAAACGCCAGCAGACTCAGGGCCACAAAGCTCACCGCGAGGACGAGCACCAGCCTGGGCGCGCCGAGGGCCGATTTCAGGACGTTCACGTAACGTTGACGGGTCCACTCAAAGCCCTGGTTAAAACGCCAGTGAACGAGGCCGAAAACATTCGTGGGACGTTTGACGACGTGACCCTCAGGCGGATGGACTTCCCCCTGCAGGAGCCAGTTGGCCATCGTTGGCGCGACAGTCCGCGAGAGAAAGTAGGAAGCCATCATGGCGAAGACCACCGCCATGGCGAGGGGGGCGAAAAGATAGTAGGCGACCCCGCTGAGAAAAAAGACCGGCACGAAAACAATGCAGATACAGAGTGTCGAGACGAAGGCTGGGATGGCGATCTGGTGCGCGCCATCGAGGATCGCCTTGACCATGCGCTTGCCGAGGCTCATGTGCCGGTGAATGTTTTCGATCGTGACCGTGGCATCGTCCACGAGAATGCCGACGGCGAGGGCCAAGCCACCCAGAGTCATGATATTGAGGGTCTTCCCCATGGCCGCGAGGATGATGAGCGAACAACAGATAGCCAGTGGAATGGAAATGGCGACGATGAGCGTGCTACGCCACGAGCCGAGAAAGAGAAGGATCATCAACGCGGTTAAGGTTGCGGCAATGACGCCCTCCGTCACCACGCCTTCCAAGGCTGCCTTAACGAAAATCGACTGGTCGAACATGGGCTCGACGCTCAAGGCGGCGGGCAACTGCGATTTGACCAAGGGCAGCTTGTCCTTGATGCCCTGGACAACATCCACGGTGGAGGCGGATCCGTTCTTGAGCACGCTGAGCAGCGCTGCCTTTTCGCCATTGAGTTTGACCACGTTCACCTGTGGGGCGTAACCATCACGGACATGGGCCACGTCCTTGACGTAGATCGTGGCATTTCCGACCTGCTTGATCGGCAGGTTGTTCAACTGATCCAGAAGGTTCGGGCTGCTGTTGAGCAGAACGTTGTATTCCCGGTCACCAATTTTGACCGTGCCGGAAGGCAGGATCACATTTTGCGCATTGATGGCATTGCTGACCTCGACGGGCGAGACCGCCAATGACTGACATTTTCTCAAGTCGAGATCAACCGAGACCAGCCGCTGCTTGCCGCCATAGGGGAGGGGAATGGCGGCCCCTTTGACTTCCGCCAGTGGGCGTCGGATGAAGTTCAAACTCTGGTCATAGAGCTCGGCTTCTGGAAGGGTCTTGCTGCTGACCGCCAGTTGAAGAATGGGTACGGAGGACGCATTATACTGGACGATGAGCGGCGGCGTCGCTCCGGGCGGAAAAATCTTCAGCAAAGTCTGGCTGATCGCGGTGACTTGCGCCACCGCCTGCTCAATTTTGACGTTGGGCTGGAAGAAGACCTTGATGACCGCGAGTCCGGGGTAGGAGATCGACTCCTGGTGTTCGATATCATTAACCGTCGTGTTCATTGCCCGCTCGCTGATGGTCACGAATCGGCGTTCCATTTCCTGCGGCGGCAAACCCGCATATGACCAGATGACGCTGACCACCGGGATATCGATCGAGGGGAAAATGTCCTGCGGCATTTTGTAGTAACTCACGCCCCCCATGATCAGGATGACGAGGGCCATCACCGTGAAGGTATAAGGCTTGCGGAGGGCGAGGCGGACAATCCACATGAGAAAAGATGATAAAAAAGGGGAAAAAACTGACTCGAAATTGTTGACTAAAAGACTACTACGCTACCCTCTCCCCCACCTAAGTGCAAGGGACTGAGTTCCGTGTGAAGCCGTCACTTTAACTGACGGCTGCCAGCCCAACTCCGTCTCAGATTTTCTACAAAATGCAGGATGAACTTTGTAATTTGCATGGAATATCGAGGCTATTTAAGCCCTTTGGGTGAGCACGCTCCGCAGGGAAAATTAAATTTTAAAAAACTTACGATAAAGAAGATATACTGTTTAGTTACATATATTGGATTTATTTTGCATCGAAAAATCGTCTCGAGTAAAATATCATAAATATTTATAGATAAATAACTTACATGCTTTTGCGCCTTTGTTTTTTGCGCTTTTTTCAAGAAGCCATCCATCCGAAAATGTGACCAATTTTTGTGAACGACCGTCTTTTCTAGCAGTGAATCGTTGGTTGGACGCAGCTTCTTGCAAAGGCAACTACGCAATTGGCATCAGGAGGCACGCGAACGGCTAAACTAAGGAAGGTAGCTTGGGAACAACCTTGTGAGAATAAGGACCAAGCACCCGGGGCAGGGTTGAGCCGGTGGCCAACGATTGAAGTCAAAAGGACCCTACTATGAGTATTATGCACTGTTCCCTCCTGTCACTCGGCTGTGTCTTTGGGTTTGCCCCCGCCACCGAAAAAAATACCCTTACGGCGCTCCGGGCCTTGAAAATTGCCCAACGGAGACTCCGCCCCGAGGTGCGGTCAAAGTTATTGACTGTTTCCAGTGCGCGCACCGACGGTGGACTCATCCCTGAGGCATGGCGCTTCGTGTTCCTTGATCCAGCAACAAGTGGCCGGAGCCGGGTGGTAACGGTCGCGGCCAAGACCTCCTCGGAGCATCCGGATACCGTGGATGCTTTCAGCAATTCCAAGTCCGACGACCTTGATATCCTTCATCCGATTGCGCAGACCAAGTTGGTCATCGACTCGGACAAGGTGCTCGAGCAGGCGCGAGAGGCGGTCAAATTGAAGGGAATTCTGGCGGCCGAATATCGTCTTGTCCAACCGCGTAGTGGCAAGGAGCCCATGTGGCATCTTTATTTTTACGGCCAGGGCAATGAACCGCTTGCGTCTTTCGAAGTGGGCGCCAAGTCGGGCGCCATTGAGTTGGTTGACCACGGAGATAAAAAGATTCTCTGCGGAACGTAACCATTTTTCATTGTCGGGAAGCCGACCCTGTGGAATTGGGAAGGCATGTCGCTATCCCCACTTGGGCTATTGCGGAAAAATAGTTATAAGAGTAGGGTGACTTGTTCTCACCATTCTTCGATGGTGATACCGGTGACAGGACGGCGTGTGGCCTGCGGAGTGAACATCCGTCTGGCTCACCATTCAATCACCGGTGAATGTCCCATCCCAATCCGAGGGTTTGTCATCTCCAGTCAAGAATTCCATTCCCGGCGGCCAAGGGCCGGAGGCAATCGACGCGGTCCAGAAGGCGGAGTCCAATGCAGAGAACCGTATTGACGAGGCCGAAGCGCGGACCAAACAAGCCGAGTCACGGACGGAACAGGCCAAGACGCGAACCGAGCAAGCCGAACTGAGGACCGAGCAGGCCGAAGTGCGGACGGAGCAGGCGGAAACGCGGACGGAACAGGCCAAGACCCGGACCGAACAGGCGGAGACCCGGACGGAAGAGGCGGAGATGCGCAGTGAGCAGGCGATCCGCGCTTCCGAGCTTCGGTATCGCAGACTCTATGAAACGGCGATGGACGGCATTCTGATTCTCGACGCCGACACAGGACAGGTGGTGGATGCCAACCCATTTATGAAAGACCTGCTTGGCTATTCACAGGAGGAATTTCTCGGGAAAAAACTGTGGGAGATCGGCCCGTTTAAGGGCACGGGAGCTTCCAAGATCGCCTTTGCGGAATTACAACACACCGACCGCCTGCGGTACGAAGGCCTGTCCATGGAAACGAAGGATGGAAAGTGTGTGGAGGTCGAGTTCACCAGCAGCGCCTACTTCGTGGACGAGACGCGGCTTATCCAATGCAATATTCGCGACATTACCGAGCGAAAAAAGTCGGAACAACAACTTCTCTGGAAGACAGCTTTTTTTGAAGCCCAGGTGAATTCCGGCCTGGACGGGACCCTCATCGTCGACAGTGAAGGGAAAAAGATCCTGCAAAACCAGCGGATGGTTGAGTTGTGGAACATCCCTGCGGACTTTGCCGATGAAGCGGACGACGAGCGGCGGCTGGAATGGGTGGCCAGCCAGGTGAAGAATCCCCGGCAATTCAAGGAAAGGGTCGCCTACCTCTACGCTCATCCAAACGAGATCAGCCGCGATGAACTTGAACTTATCAACGGAAAGTTTTTTGACCGATACTCCGCACCGGTTCGCGGCAAGGACGGGAAGGACTACGGACGGATCTGGACCTATCGCGACATCACTCCGCGGAAGCAAAGCGAGGCCCGTTTCCGTCGCCTGGTCGATTCCAATGCGCAGGGAGTGTTCTTTTTTAACATGAAGGGCGAGATCTCCGGGGCCAACGATGCCTTCCTGCGGATGGTCGGTCACGCGCGCGAAGACCTGGTGGCCGGGCGGCTTAATTGGGTGGCGATGACGCCACTGGAGCATGCCGGGCTGGACCATCGCGCCCTCGAGACCCTTGCCTCGAACGGTACATGTCTGCCCTATGAGAAAGACTTCATCCGCAAGGACGGAGTGCGGGTGCCGGTCCTTCTTGGAGCGGCGGCGTTTGAAGACAATCCCCAGGAGGGAGTCTGTTTCATTCTTGATCTCACCGAGCGCAAAAAGCTGGAACAGCAGTTCCTCCGCGCTCAGCGCATGGAAAGCATCGGAACCTTGGCGGGCGGCATCGCGCATGACCTGAACAACATCCTGGCACCAATCCTGATGTCGATTGGCATCCTCAAGACGACGTCGGCGGATCCGCAGTCCCAAAGCATCCTGGCTACGATCGAAGTCAGCGCCAAGCGGGGGGCGGACATTGTCCGACAGGTGCTCTCGTTTGCGCGTGGGCTGGAAGGCGAGCGGATTGAGGTCCAGCCCAAGCACCTCCTGAAGGATCTGGAGCACATCATCAAGGACACGTTTCCAAAGGACATTAATTTGCAGTTTATTGTCCCGAACGATGTTTGGACGATTTTGGGAGACCCAACTCAGGTGCACCAGATACTGCTCAATCTTTGCGTCAATGCCCGGGACGCGATGCCTAATGGCGGCACCCTGACCGTCAACGTTGAAAACGCAACATTGGACGAGCAGTACGCTGCCATGAACATTCAGGCGAAAATTGGACGCTATATGAAGATTAGCGTGACTGATTCAGGGGGCGGAATACCCTCCGATCTTCTCGACAAGATTTTCGAGCCTTTCTTCACCACCAAGGAACTGAACAAAGGAACCGGTCTGGGGCTGTCGACAGTCATGGCAATTGTGAAAAGCCACAATGGAATGGTCAATGTCTACAGCGAGATTGGGAAAGGCACGACCTTCCGGGTCTACCTGCCGGCAATGGAACTTTCCACCGATGCACGCCTCGAGCCCGCGATCCTGATCGACCTGCCGAGGGGAGGAGGGGAGACGGTATTGGTCGTCGATGACGAGGCCTCCATCCTGACGATTACCAGCCAGACCCTGCAGGCATTCGGCTACAAGGTCCTGACCGCCACCGACGGAGCGGAGGCCATAGCGGTTTATCTTGAGCACAGGAATGAAGTCGCGGTCGTACTCAGCGACATGGCGATGCCCATTATGGACGGGGCCGCCGTGATCCGTACGCTGACCAAGATCAACCCGAAGATAAGAATCATTGCGGCGAGTGGTCTGAGTTCCACGGGAGGCGTGGCAAAAAGCTCCGGGATGACCATCAAACACTTCCTGACCAAGCCTTACACTGCGGAGATTTTGCTTAAGACCGTAAGGGCGATTTTGGACGAAGCCTGAAGCTGACGCTTTGTTATCGTGAAAACCCAGCTATCCGGGACGTGGAGCCTAGGGGATTCGAACCCCTGACCTCCTCAATGCCATTGAGGCGCTCTACCAACTGAGCTAAGACCCCGGAAGTCGGCGCAAAAGCGCAAACGCGAACTGTAAGAATAAGCATCTCTGCCCCTCCGTTACAACGGAAATTCGCAATTTCTCCTAGAACTTGGGGCCGCGCAGGTCCACGGCACCCTTCGGCCAGGGAGCGGCAGTAAGGGCCTTGACGAGAAAGTTATCCAGAGGTTGGGTCTGCCGTTTGCCGGTTTTTGGGTCGAGGTAGCGCACGGGATTTTTGACGTTGCGATAACCGCTGGAGGAATAGACCCGCGAATCGCCAAAGAGAGTACTGTACCCAATGCCTTGCGATGCCATCCATTCATGGGCAAGGGTCAGTAATTGGCGGACGAGGCCCTGGCCACGGTGGGTTGCCGCGACGCAGACTTCGGCGATGCCGCCAACACGCAACCTGCCTGACGAAATGCCGATGCTTTTGTCGTGGACCGCGAGGTGGGCCACAAGCCGGCCTTCGTCGTCGCGAATCAGCCAACGATGCGCGGGCATTTCGTTGAAGAAGCGTTGATGACGAAAAACTTCGTTGGCTTCACCCGTGAAGCAGGAGGAAAGCAGTGCCCGCAATTCGGCGTCGAGCGCCGCATCAACTTTCCGGTCTTCGACATATTCAATAGGCAGGCGCGGTCCGGAAACATTTTTGGCCCGGCCCGCAAATTCCTTCGCCAAGGCATGCATTACCCGGTCGGCTTTCACGGCGGCGATGTAATCGGCCAAAGTCGCAACCAGACCATCACGGATAGCGATTCCCTTTTTCAACGAGGCCTTGCGGGCATCTCCAGTATAGTGCTCCGGGTGGTCGGCATACCATCCCATGGCGCTGCGTGTGGAAGGCAAATGCTGCAATCGCCCCAGCGCCTTGCCGCCCTTGGCGGGTGCGCGATCGAGATGCACCAGATCGGGATGGGTCGCGAGCAGGAGGCTGGCTTCCCATTCGCCTGCGTGGTCGAGGCGATTCATCAGCTCGCCCCATTTGCTTTTTTTGCGCCGCTCTTCCGAGATATGGGCAAATCGCGGGAGATAGACCTGATAAGACTTGTCCTCGGCCAAACAGGCTTGTGTGAGAAACGGTAAAAGCGATTCATTTCCGCCATGCCCGTTGACGATGATAATTTTGCGGAACCCATTGCGACCGATTTCATCCAGGGTGGAGAGAAACAGGTCGAGAAGAAGTTTGGGCGGCAGCGTGACCGTGCCGGAAAAGTGGCGGGCTTCGTAAATTTGGCCGAAGTAGAAGCTGGGAAAAACGACCGCCTTTTCCTTCTCCGCAGCGAGGCAGGCGATCCGGTGGCTGATCAGGCAGTCGGTGCCGAGCGGCATGTGGTCGCTGTGCGGCTCCAGTACGCCGGTCGGCAGGAGACAGACCCCGGTCTGCTGCACGGCGCGGGCAAATTCATTGGATGTGAGGTGATCCCACTGCATCAACGTTACTAGTTTCCGAGACCGATGGTTTCGAGAAATTGGTTTACCACGATCGGCGCGGAGCAGTATTTCTCAGCAATCTGGCGCGCGGCCTTGGCATGGCGAACAGGATCTTTCCCGACCGCATCGAGGGCGGCTGTGGCTTCCGATTCGTTGCGGAAGGTGAGAAGGCCTTCACCGTGCGGATAGAAGTCGGTCCAGCCGGTCTCCTGCAGGATGACGGGCCGTCCCAGGGCGAGATAGGTGGCGCTGCGGTCGCTGAACCAACCGCATCGGGACTGGACGTAGCCCTGCTTGGCGACGCAGAACTCGCCGCGGCTCTGGGCAAGGTAATCGCGGTAGCGTTGCCAGGGAGTATTGAGCGGACGGACATCGATGAGGTTCCAGCCTGCCTCGCGGAAAAGTTTGGTCGTCTCGTCATCCGGATGAAGGTCAGTCGCGAGCTCGAGCTTTTCCTTCGTCTTGCGGGGCAGGTCGACCAGCTTGGCGAATTCCTCCGACTTGTTGCCGTACCAGGCACCGTTGTATTCGACCTGCGGATAGCCGTACCAATGGGTGCAGGTGGTCCAGGTATCGCCGGGTTCGTCGGGTTTCGGATTGGTGAAATACTCGAGCGCGACGGGGACTCCGATGGGCAGCCAGGTCTTGCCGGCGAGGGGAGAGCGACAGCTTTCCTTGCCGATATGCCGGCCGATGGTGACGAACTTGGTGTGGAAATCGAGATGCATGTCGACGTTGTAGACCTCGGCCCAGATTTGCGTGAAGGCGGGGTCGAGGTCGGCGTAGATGCGTTCCGGCATCACGGCGAGGGCATCGGGTTGTTTAAAGTGGCCGGAGATGTTGAAGAGGAACTCGGCGTCGCGGGCGAAGCGAATGAACTCGTCGCGTTGCGGGGAATGACCATCGAAGAAAAGTGTGGCGCGATCGGTCAGGCCGAACTCAGCCGCGACTTTGTTCCAATGGGCGAGATTGGCGCTGACCTCCGGTTTGCAGGGCTGGCCATTCGCATCGATGCAACTGGCGGAGGTGATGTCCTCCACGATCCAGACATCCCATCCGGCCTGGCGGAAGCCGAGGATCCACTGCAGAAAGGCCCAGGTATTGCCCGCGCCGTGGAGCGGATAGCAGGCGAAGTTAACTCCAATGACGACGCGGTGGGGCATAAAATAAGCAGGTCAGCGGGCGAGAAAAATCCAAGAGCACCAGACAACCCCGCCGCCAGCCAACAGCATACCGGGAGCGAGAATCCACTGATAGAAATATCCCATCCTTTCATGGTATTGCGCGTAGCATTTGGCGAAGAGCGCTACGGCCACGCCCAGATAGGCTATGCCCATCAGTACGGCTTGCTGCCCGCCAACGGGAACAAAATTGAGGCGCCCGCGGCCCAGCCACCAAACGGTGTACGAATGCATCGTGACAAGAGAGTAGAGGCCCCAGATGAAAAGGCCAATGGGTACGGCGATGCCCAAAAAATAACGTAGCCACCAGAAATCCGTATCATTCAGCGGAAGCTGGCTGTTGGCCATGGTTGGCACAAGTTAGCTACACCCGGCTCTTGAACCACTCGATCGTCTGGGTAAGGCCGGTCTCGAGGTCGACGACAGGTTTCCAGCCGAGGAGCTTGGTCGCGCGGGTAATGTCCGGGCGGCGCTGCTTGGGATCATCGACGGGGAGGGCCTGGAAGGTCAGCTTGCTCTTGGAGCCGGTGATGCGGACGATCCGTTCGCCGAATTCCTTGATCGTGAGCTCGTTCGGGTTGCCGATGTTGACCGGTTCATGGAAATCACTCTGGGAAAGCTTGTAGATGCCGTCGATCAGGTCAGAGCAGTAACAGAAACTGCGGGTCTGGCTGCCGTCGCCAAACACGGTGATCGGCTCGCCTTTGAGCGCCTGGCCCACGAAGGCGGGAACCACACGTCCGTCTTTGAGGCGCATGCGCGGCCCGTAGGTGTTGAAGATGCGGACGATCTTGGTATCGACCTTGTGGTAGCGGTGGTAGGCCATGGTCATCGCCTCGGCGAAGCGCTTGGCTTCGTCGTAAACGCCGCGCGGTCCGATGGGATTGACGTTGCCCCAGTACTCTTCCGTTTGTGGGTGGACGAGGGGATCGCCGTAACATTCGGAGGTCGACGCGATGAGATAGCCGGCCTTCTTCGCCTTGGCGAGGCCGAGGGTGTTGTGGGTGCCCAGCGAGCCGACCTTGAGCGTCTGGATCGGCAATTCGAGATAATCGATGGGACTGGCGGGTGAAGCGAAGTGGAAAACGAAGTCGATCTCACCCGGGATGTTGAGATACTTCGTTACATCCTGTTCGATGAAACTGTAGTGCGGGTTCGTGGCCAGGTGCTCCAGGTTGGCCGGATTGCCCGTGATGAAATTATCGACACCGATGACTTTGTAGCCTTCGGCGAGGAGGCGGTCGGTGAGGTGGCTGCCAAGGAATCCGGCTCCGCCGGTGACGAGTGCGGTTTTCATGGAATTAATCTTCCGCCCGGGCAGGAATCAGGCCGCTCTTGCGCGCAAAGTCGAAGATGCCCCCGGCATCGATGACCGGTTTGACCTCCCCGAGGGGCTTGAGCTTGTAGGTCTTGCCATTGGCGCGGACCTCGTCTTTGTCAAAGTCGACTTCGACGTGGTCACCGGTCTTGATGACTTCGCTGAGCGGGACGGTGCTCTCGTAAGGGTAGAGCTCGCCGGTTGCGATGGAGTTGCGGAAGAAGATGCGGGCGTATCCCTCAGCCACGATGACCTCGCAGCCAGCGGCGCCGAGGGCGATGGGGGCGTGCTCGCGGGAGGAGCCGCAGCCGAAATTGCGGCCGGCGATGATGATCGGGTACTTCGTCTTCGTCTGGCCCTCCTCGACATAGCGGGTGGGGTAAAGCGAGTCCGGCAGGCCGATCATGGCATAGCTGCCGAGTTTCTCGTATTCCTCGGGAATGGTCGGGACGAGCGTGAGATACTGCGCGGGGATAATCTGGTCGGTGTCGATGTTGTTTTGGACGACGTAAGCGGGGCCGGAGATGACTGTTGCCATAAGGGAAAAAGTTAGCAGAAACCAACGGAGGAGGCTACCCCTACTTCGGCGTGAGTTTGTAGGTGGCCGTGACCGTGCTACTGATCTCGATCTGGGCCACGACAGCGTTGGGTGTGCCCCCTCTGGGGGCCGGCCCCTGATCCTCGATGACGTGCATCATTTGGGGACTGTTGTCGATGGTGCCTTCCTGAATCTGCAGCGGTTCCCCGAGGCCGCAATTGGCCGTCGTGGCCAAGGCGGAGGCCTTTTCCCGGGCATTCAGCAAGGCTTGCTTCAGCGCCTCGGCCTTCGTCGCCTCCTGTTTGGACGTGGTGTAGGTGATGGTCTGGACCTGCACGCCATCGTATTTGACCATGGCGTCGCAGATCGCCCCGTATTTCTCGAAATCGGAAAGGGTGAACGTGACCTGGGTCGAGCAGCTAAAGGGATTTTTCCGGGCCTCGGCATCGTCGTTGTAAAACTGGTTCTTGTCGAAACGGATACCACCGGTCTGCAGGTTCTTGACCGAGGCGCCCAGCGATCTGAGATAGTTCAGCGTTGAGGTGAGGGAGGCGTCGTGGCGTGCCTTGGCGGCAGCCAGGGTCGCGTCGCTGATGCTGACGTTCACGGTCCAGTTCATCTCGTCCGGGACGATCTTGATGACGGCGGCCCCGGTGACAGTGACCTTGCGCGCATCACGAGGTGGGGCGCTGACGCAGCAGGAGGCCAGGAGAAAGCAGACAGCAAGGGCACAGAGGAGGCGACCAAGGGAAGGGGAGGTCATGGGAGTTGGAGGGAAGTAATCCTTACCCTATCGGCCCACAAGAGGCCGCCAAGTTTCGTTTTTGCGAGATAAGATCGGCACAAAAGGCATTTGACAAAATTGTATTTTCAGTAAATATTGAAAATATGAGCGACAAAGAAACTCTGGATCCCCTGGCCCAAGCCCGTGATGAATTTGTCGCCCAGTGGGGTGCGATGGGCAGCGCGTGGGGGATCAACCGCACCATGGCGCAGATCCACGCCCTGCTTATGACCAGCGACACCGCCATGACGACCGACGAGGTGATGGCGGACCTGAAGATCAGCCGGGGCAACGCCCATCAAAATTTGCGGGAACTGGTCGGCTGGGGGCTCGTGCGCAGCGTGATCCGGAAAGGGGAACGCAAGGAATACTTTGAATCGGAAAAAGACGTCTGGCGGATGTTCTGCATTGTCGCCCGGGAAAGGAAACGCCGCGAGATCGAACCAGCCCTCAAGGCCTTGAAAGCCTGCGAGGAGCAGACGCGGGGGCTGAAAGGCGAAAAGGCCGCCGCGTTCAACAAGCAGATTCGCGCTTTGTCGGAATTCGTTGGCCAGGCCGACACGACGCTGGACCGGATCGCCCGCTTTGAGGGTAGTTCCATTTTACCAATGCTGCTCAAGGTGCTTTCCAAACCAAAGAATTGAACAAGATCACTATGAAAAAACTCAAGAAGCCCACCACGGCCCGTCACGGGAAAGCGAAGTCTCTTTTTTTGCCACGTATTTTCATTAAATATCGAAAATATCGGAACTATGCGCGCTATGTTCTGCCGGATTTGCTTTAGGTGTTAGGTATGAATAAAACAAAACTTGAAATGGCTGCGGGAATTGTCGGGTTTGCTTTGCTGCCGTTTGCCTTAATCGATCTGCTGGTTCTGGTGTTGGGATGCCTGTCGTCATGGGAACCTTTTTTCGATTGGCGCGGGTTGCTTTTTGCCCTGCTTTTCATGGTTCCTGCTTTGGTGATCTGGGGAATGCTGATGGAAGTCTGGCGGGGGCGCCGAAGCATGCGGTTTATTCGCCTCACATGGGGACTGCACGTTCTTTTCAATATAGCTACTTCAATAGGCGTGATGGCTTTTTCGATAGTCGATCCAGGTAGTTTTCCTCTCAACCTGTCGCCGCTGATCGTGATGCTTCTTGTTCTCGCGACCTCTGCCTTCTTTTTAAGAAAAACTTTTAACCACGAAACTCCAACCTACTAAAATTATGATCAACCCAACCGTCTGGCTCTACCTCATCTACATCACTATTAGCATCGCGCTCACCGTCTGGGTCGCGCAAACGCTGCACAAAAATGGACGCATCTTTCTCGTCGATGTCTTTGGTGGAAACGAACCGATGGCCGATTCGGTCAATCACCTGCTGGTCGTCGGCTTTTACCTGATCAATCTCGGCTACGTCACGCTGGCCCTGAAGACCGATGCACCTCCGGTGGACACCCAGCAGGTCATTGAGAACCTCAGCAGCAAAGTGGGCGTGGTACTGCTGGTGCTAGGCGGCATGCACTTCTTTAATCTCTACGTCTTTTCGAGGATGCGGAAGCGTAGCCAGCAGGAGCAGTTACCGCCGCCGGTCCAACCCACCGTCTACACCCTGCCGCCCGTGCCACAAACCTGAAAATCCAAGGCCACGGTGGAATTACTCCACTGTGGCCGCGGAAAAATACATGAAACGCTTATATGTCTTCTACGATGGCGAATGCGGACTCTGCCGCCGGTGCCGGGAATGGTTGATGCAACAGCCGGCTTGCCTGGAACTGGTCTTCCATCCGTTCCAATCGGATGAAGCGCAGAAACTCTGTCCCGACTTGCCGCAGTTCCAGCCGAAGCAGCAGCTCATCCTTCTGAGCGATGAAGGCGGCATCTACCAGGGCGAAAACGCCTGGCTCATGTGTCTCTACGCCTTGCGCGAGTACCGGGCCTGGTCGCAGCGCCTGGCGACGCCTGCATTGAAGCCGCTGGCACAACGATTGTGCATGTTGATCTCACATAATCGGCTGACTCTTTCCAATGCACTTTTTTCTCAACTACGGAATATACACAAAGATTTCATGAGTAATACTCAGGGCATCCCAGGTTACAGAAGCTAAGGCACCATCCGAAAATCCATGGATTCGAAAATCGACAATACGGCGATGAAGAAGGTGAAGGGGGCGACGATGGATCGGGCTCCCTATTTTTGGTGGGGCTGTGGTTTGATGGCGATCAAGTACAACCTGGATCGCGCCGTCGCGTGGTTTGGTTTTGGTCACCCTTGGTATTTCTGGAATTACATCAAGCCCGCAGGCTTTACTGGAATTGAGCAGGTTCCGCCCAGTGACCAGGCTTTTTATTGGGTCTTGTTGCTCACTTCCGTGCCGTTTTTGATTTTCGGGATGGTCCTGACGTTGCGACGTCTTCGTTCGGCAGGTTTGCCGCTGGGACTTTGCCTGTTGTTTTTTGTGCCGGTGCTCAATTTGATCTTCTTTGCCGTCCTTTGTGCTGTTCCGGCCAGGGATGCGGTGGCACGTGTAGGCGAAAGGAAAGAATGGCTGGCTTGGTTACCGACGAGTGCCGGTGGGAGCGCTGTTACCGGAACAATCTTTGTCGGGTTGGCTGGATTGGGATTGGCCTATTTCGCAATCGGAGTGCTTCGCAATTATGGCTGGGGCCTCTTTGTCGCCCTGCCTTTTGCCATGGGCATGGTGACGGTTTTGGTTTACGCCCGAGAGAAGGAACGGAGCTTTCTTGGCTGCCTGGTCGTATCGGTCCTGCCCATTATTTTTTGTGGATTTTGCTTGTTTACTCTGGCGGCGGAAGGGGCCATATGCCTGATCATGGCTGCTCCCATAGGTCTTATTTTGTCACTTTTTGGTGGGATAGTTGGGTACATGATTGTAGGGAATCGAGTATCCCGCATCAGCCCATCCGCCATGGTTTTGATCCTGGTTTCAGTGCCTTTTACGATGGGCATGGAATGGCAGGCGGGTGAGGCTCCGCCGCTCTTGTCCGTGACGAGTTCGGTCGTGATCAATGCGTCCCCGGATAGTGTTTGGCCTAACGTCATTGCGTTCGCACCGATCCCGGCTCAACGCGACTGGATCCTTCACACCGGAGTGGCTTATCCCACTCAAGCGCGAATCGACGGGCATGGTGTCGGCGCGATCCGGCATTGTATCTTCACCACGGGGGAGTTCATTGAGCCCATTGAGGTTTGGGATGAGCCCCATCGACTACGCTTTTCCGTCGCCGCGCAACCCGAGCCGATGGTGGAACTCACGCCTTATCCGCGCATCGATACCCCCCACTTGCACGGTTATCTTCAGTCACAGGAGGGTGAATTGCGACTGACCGCGTTGCCTGGAGGCAAGACTCTGCTGGAGGGAACGACTTGGTATACGGACCGGATTTGGCCGAGTCAGTATTGGCAGGTTTGGTCGGACCTGATGATTCACCATATCCATCTTCGCGTGCTCAACCATATTAAGAATCTTTCTGAGCAACACTTGTAAAAATGAAATTAAATCACGCCGCTCTGACAGATTCTCTGCGCAAAGCCTATTCGGGAGAAAAGGCAGCGGCGTTCGCTTATATCGGTCACGCGGGTTCCTTAAAAAAGCCCGAGGACAAGGCGGCAGTCCGGCAAATTGAGCGGGATGAGTGGGGGCATCGGGAAAACGTTTTGCGAATCATGCAGAAGTACGACATTCCGATTTCTCGGTTCTACGAGATCAAGTTTCATCTGATTGGCCGGTTTATTTCGGCGAGCTGTTATGTCATCGGCTGGTTCATGCCTTACTTCTTTGCCGGGAAATTGGAGAGCGGGAATGTCTGCGAATACTTCGTGATGATGCGCCATTTTCGGTCGCTGGGCATCACGGAGCACGACGAGATCCTTTACGAGATGGGGATGAAAGAGAAGGACCACGAGGTCTATTTTCTGCAGCAAATTAAGGGAAGCAGGTTGCTGCCGATTTTTGAGAAGGTGTTTTCGTGGGGTAAGAGTTCCAGCCTCAACGATGTAGACTTGGAGAATAAGTATTCGCTGGAGAAGGCGGACGAGTACTGTAGGGCGTATAAGAGTCTCGCCAAGTAGAGTAGTCAGGCTGCCGCAGCTTTAAGCCTTTAACTTCGCCGCGAGTCGTTCGCCTGCTGTGATCAGCGTCTCGTCCTTCTTGGCGAAGTGGAAGCGGATGTAGCGGTGGACCGGTTCACGGAAGAAGCTGGAGCCGGGCACGCCGGTGACGCCGATGCGTTTGGTGATCTCTTCGGCGGCGACACGGTCGTTGGTGAAGCCGAGCGAGGAAATGTCGACGAGCGTGTAGTAGGCACCCTGCGGCGTGGTGAAGGGGAGCCCGGTCTGGCGCAGGTAGCCGAGGAAGAGATCTCGCTTACGGGTGTATTCGGCGAGGAGTTCGGTGTAGTAGCTCTCGGAAAATTCGAGGGCGGTGACGGCGGCTTCCTGCAGCGGGGCGGCGGCGCCGACGGTAAGGAAGTCATGGACTTTGCGAGCCTGTGAAATGATTTCAGCAGAGGCCGCGACATAGCCGAGGCGCCAGCCGGTGATCGAATAGGTCTTCGAGAGCGAGCCGCAGGTGAGCGTCTGTTCCCACGCGCCGGGGAGGGTGGCGAAGGGGACATGCACATGCGGCGCGTAGACGATGTGCTCGTAGACCTCGTCCGTGATGATGAAAGTGTCGTGTTCCTGCGCGAGCTGGAGGATAAAGAGCAGTTCCTCGCGGGTGAAGACCTTGCCGCAAGGATTGGACGGATTGCAGAGAACTAGTGCCTTGGGTTTCTGCGTGAACGCGCGGCGGAGTTCGTCGGGATCGAAGCCAAAATCAGGCGGCTGGAGCGAGACGTAGATCGGTTCCGCACCGGAGAGGATGGCATCGGCGGCGTAGTTCTCATAGAAGGGGGAGAAGACGATCACTTTGTCGCCCGGATTGCAGGCAGTCATCATCGCGACCATCATTGCCTCGGTGCTGCCGCAGGTGGTGACGAGGTTCTTCTCAGGATCGATCGCGGGGCCGCCGAAGCGGGTGATCTTGGCCGCGAGCGCCTGGCGAAAGCGCGCCGAGCCCCAGGTGATCGAGTATTGATGGAAAGGACCGCGCGCGCTTTTTTCCAGGGCGGCGATCAATTCGGCGGGTGGATCGAAATCGGGAAAGCCCTGGGCGAGGTTGATTGCGCCATGTTGATTGGCGAGCCGGGTCATTTCTCGAATGACCGATTCCTGAAAGATGGCGAGGCGGCTGGCGGTGGCGGGCATGATCAGTTCGTCGAGTAGAAGGGCGTCTCGTCTTCCATCGTGCGTATGCCCTGGTCGCCGCCACCGTAGGGGAGCATCGATTCTTGTTCGATGCCGCCATTGACGGCGATGAGCGGATCGCCGCTGACGGTCTTGTAACCGCCGCCGGGAGTCGCTTCCACGACAGCCGTGTCGGTCGGCATGCCGTCGTAATATTCGCCTTCTTCAATCGGCGTGCCGGAGGAGCAGGCCGTGAGGGAGAAGACGGCGATTCCACAGACAAGCGTCACCCCACCGATGAAGCATATTTTGACGGAAGAGAGGGAAGTGAGCTTGATCATAGGCTGTTTCCTTTCAATTCGGCACGGGCGAGTGTGACTTCATGCAGGGAGGGGGTTCCGGATTCGACGCATTGGTGAAAATACTTCGCTGCCCCGGCTTTGTCCCCGGCCAGTGCACTTTTAATACCGATATAATAGTACGCTTGGACTTTCTGGCCTTTGTCTTTCTTGGCTTGGGCCGAGGCTGCCATGGCGAGGAAGGTTTTCTCGTCCATTTTTGCGGTCAGGAATTTGGCGATCTGCCAGCCCCATAAACCGGAAAAAGCATCGGGCGCTGCCGCGAGGGCACGTGCCAAGTCGGCGGTTGGTTTTTCAATCGAGCCCTGCTTGGTCGCGATGATCCAAAGATAAATGCGAGGATAGGCTTCTCTCGCGTCGGGAAGAAGACTCAGGCATTTGTTCAGGTCCGCGGTGGCGACGCTCCAGTTTTTCTGCGCCATTTCGAGGACGGCGCGATTGATGTAGGCCGGTGCGTCCACCGGGTTCAAGGAAATCGCCTCCGAATAATCGGCTTGGGCGCCGGTATAATCGCCCAAGTTCCTTTTTACGCCGGCCCGGTCATAGAAGGCGACGGCGCTCTTGGGATCGAGCGCGATAGCTTGAGAATAATCTTCGACCGCCGCGCGATACTTCCTTTGCAGGTTCTTGATGTTGCCGCGATTGATAAAGGCCCGGACATGCTGTGGATCGAGTTTGACCGCCTGGGTGTAATCGGCGATGGCACCATTCAGGTCGCCCTGCATCATCCGGGCATTCCCGCGATTGCTGTAGGCCACGGCATTCTTAGGGTCGAACGCAATAGCCTTGGTATCGTCCGCGATGGCCGCAGCGTAATTACCCTCCAGGCCCAAGATACTCGCACGTCCCAGATAGACAGGGGCACTCTTTGGATTTGCCGTAATGGCGGCAGTGTAATCGGCGATTGCCCCCGCGAAATCACCGTGTTGTTTCTTGGCCTCGGCTTGGGCGACCCATGCAGGTGAGTTTTCAGCCACAGCTAGGGCGGCAAAGAGAGGAACGGCCAGTCCCGCGAGAAGAAGGGTACGCTGGGTCATTCAAGTTGACGGTAGAACTTCTGCCACAGGGGTCAAGAGACAGATTAAACAATACTTGATTAAGTCTATGGACTATTATAAAAATAGTGAATGCATCGCCTTGCTCCTCACACGAAATTATTCGAGACTTGGTCTCAGGCGATGTCCAATTCTGAGGTGAAGAATAAGGGCCGTAAGAACTTCCGTGAGGCATTGGCTTCTTTGCAAAAGACTAAAACCCCTTGGGTGCCCGCCACGTTGGGCAACTGGGCAGTAGGCCCGGACAACTACGCTCTTGAGCAATATCTCTTTGTTGGCCCGCGCAGCGGTGGCGAGTACATCCGGGTAGGTATCTTTGCCGGCATACACGGGGATGAGACAGCGGGAGTGTTTGCCGCCGTCCGGTTTTTGCACGCCTTGGCGCAATACCCTGAGATGGCACAAGGATATGAGATCTATATCTACCCCTTGTGCAACCCAACGGGTTTTGAGGATGGCACCCGTTATGCGCGGAGTGGCCGCGACTTAAACCGGGAATTCTGGATCGGCTCGCGCGAGCCGGAAGTGCAGTTGCTCGAGCGGCAAATCCGTACCCTGCGTTTCGATGGGATCATCTCGCTCCATGCCGATAATGAATCGGAAGGCCTTTACGCCTTTGCCCTCGGTGCACAGGTGACGCAGCATGTGGTCGAGCCAGCTTTGGTGGCCGCAGAGGGCGTTTTGCCCCGTAACTGCAATCCAACCATCGACAACTTCACGGCGCGTAATGGACTGATCCGGAAAGGCTATCCTGGCATGCTTTGCGCAGCGCCTGAGGTTCGGCCCCGGCCCTTTGAGATTGTCTTTGAAACGCCGCATGAGGCCGATTTGGAAAAGCAGGTTCAGGCAAACCTCCTCTTTCTACGTCAGGCACTGGACCAGTACCTGCAACTGCAGGCCGTTGGACAGGACTTATAATTGACTGACGGTGATCGTCCGTAGCGGACGGGAAAAAGTGGGGATCGCGATAATCGTGCTGGTCGAAAGGGAGAGGCGTGGGTATTTAGTTGCGATAGCTCATGTCTGCGATCAAATCCGTTACCACCTACGCTCCCGGCCGAGCCGAACTGCTCGGCAATCATACCGACTATAACGAAGGCTACGTCATGGCCCTGGCAGTGGATCGCGGCACGACGGTGACAGGGCAGGCCCGAAGCGACCGCAAGATCCGCATCCACTCCCGAGAACTCGATAAGACGGAAACCGTGGAACTCGACAAACTTCTCGCGGAGCACATCTCGCCTTGGTCGCGTTATACGCTCGGGGTCGTTGACCAATTCCGCCGCAATGATTTGCCGGTGGAAGGATTCGACGCTGAAATCACGAGCAATCTACCGCTGGGCGCGGGCTTGAGCAGCAGCGCCTCGCTCGAGAATGCGACGGTTCTCTTCCTGGCCAAACTTTTCGGCGCGAAACTCGACCCGATGTTGATGGCGCGGATTGCCCAAAAGGCCGAGCACGATTTTGTCGGCGTCCGTTGCGGCCTGCTCGACCAGATTGCCTCGCTGATGAGCACGGCAAACCATGCGACTTGTATCGATTGCCGGACCACCGAGGTCACGCATGTGCCGATGGATCACAAGACCCGCATTATTCTCGCGAATTCGAACGTGAAGCACGCATTGGTCGGCGGTGAGTACAATGAACGGCGTTCCGACTGCGAGGCCGCTGCACATGCACTTGGCGTGACGGCTTTGCGTGATGCCTCCACTGAAATGCTCAAGGCCCGTAAGAGTGAATTGGCCGACCGCATTTATCATCGGGCCCTACACATTACCGGCGAAAACGAGCGGGTGATGGAAGGTTCTGCCGCGCTGCGTCAAGGCGACTTCGCGCGCTTCGGCGAACTGATGTTTGCGTCGCATGAGAGTTCTCGCGTGAATTTTGAGAATTCGTGTCCTGAGTTGGACCTGCTTGTCGCCACAGCGCGAAAGACGCCGGGAGTCTACGGCGCGCGCCTAAGCGGAGGAGGGTTTGGCGGCGCGACCATTAATCTGGTGGAAGCGGGCAAAGAAGAGCAGGTCGTGAAAGCCCTGACTGCCGCCCTGCCCAGTGCCACCTGCCTCGTGACTACCGCGGCGGATGGAGCACTCGCCTATGCCAAGAGTCATTGACTTTGACGACGGATTTATTGTCCGGAGGTCAAGTGATCCAGTTCATTAAGGATAACCGGGTCGATTTGCTCATCGAACTTGCGGGCGAAGTGTGCACGCGAAGACTGGATTCTCGGAAGATCGTTCATAGTCAGGATGCGGGGATGACTTCCAACGCTTGCCGCCGTATTGGGCAGTTCGTCCAACCGCATGGGTCTTCGAGGGCTTGCGTCCGAGGACCAATCGACGTAGCGAAGGCAGTCCTGGCTTAACTTGAGACTGGAGTTATTGGCCAAAACGGTGTGAAAATAGGTTTCCTCCGGCACGAGAATCTGGCGACAATGATCGGCCAGAGCCTTGTCCGTATCATAGAAGTCGAGAATGGCTTGAGCTGCGCGATGATTGGCGCAAAACCAAGCTTCACCGCCGTAGGGTTTTAAATGATCGGAATAAGGCAAGCGCCCCCGGCTGAAAAGGGGATGGGAGAACTGGCGTCGGCGCAAGGTAAGTTTGAGATGTCGAGTGATCCAAGGCACATCGACGCGGACGCTGCAAACTCTTTTGGACGTTTCTCGTTGCCACCAAGTAGGAGAGTGTCGCCCCTGTAAGGGCAAGTGTTGGATATAGGCATCAACGGAACTGGCCTGAAAATCAGCCAATATTCTTGCGGCAGGTTTGATTGGATAATCGGACCCACTTAGATAGACAAACCAGTTCGGTTTATTCGTTCCGGAATAAAGCAGACGGAGCGCCTGAATGGCGGCTTCAATGCAGCTGAAGTCGGCCCATTTGGTGTCGATATGTGGTCGAACCAAACGGACATTTTCCGGGCAATCATCTAAAAATTTCGGGTTTTTCCCAAAATCGTGGTGGACTGCAATGGGGGGGGAGTCAAAGAGCGCATTGAGCTTATGGATCAAGCGGGCGGATTGCGCCAACTTGTGATACGGATTGACCAGGAGAACAAAGCCGATCGGGGTGGTCATGAGTGGTAAAAGGTGACTCGCAGCTATGATCGCACAGACCCAAATAATCGATTTCGAAGGCGCCTGAGTTTTTGCTTTATCCGGTACTGTACGACACAAAAAAGACCCAGATGTTTACGGATCAAGGCAGGACGATCTGCCTCGAAAAACAAGTCTGGAACACGATCTGAAAGCCCGTTTCCCTCAAAATCGGCGATATTCTTCATCCAGTAATACCGGGCGATCCGGTTGTCTCCAAAGCAACGAAGGTTAAAGGCCCAGTCGGAATAAATGGGATATCTCAAGTCATAAGTTCCCAAAAGCTCGAAAATGGATCGTTCATAAAAAATTGCCTGGTGGCAGATGTTAGTCTCACAAAGCCTGTTGCGGGTGAACGGACCACCCAGAATGCTTTTATTCCTATTCATCACGCGCACGTCGCCGTAAATGAAGCGCGGACGATCGAAAGGTAGGCGATCAATGAACTCCGCGGCATGTTCCAGGATTCCCGGTGTCAATACATCACCCGTTCCAAGAATATATAGAAATTGCCCGCGGGCCTTATGAATGCCTTTGTTGATGGCATCATAAACGCCCGAGTCACGCTCTGAAAACGATTGAAATGAACCGGCTTTTTGTTGTTGCAACCACTCGACGGTTCCATCGGTTGAGGCACCATCCATGATCAAATATTCAAATAGCTTCGGAGCTTGAGACTGAACGGAGTCGAAGCTGCGGCGTAACCCAGTCAGGGAGTTGAAGCTGGGTGTGATAATGGAAAAAAGAGGCGGCATAGGCTGTTCCTAGCCCGGGCAGTCAAAGGGGCGTCGCAAATGGTAACAACCCGTGCCGAAACCTGGTTTAAGATGGTCGGTGAATTCGTTGCCAAAAATGTAGCGACGTTCGCGAACTTCAAACGGTGCAAAAAGTTTCAACAGATAGGGCTCGCAAAAAGCGCGATGGGCGTTGAAGTAAATGCGATTAATGTCATCCACCGGGACGGAAAGGTAAAGGTCTCCACCCGGCTGAACAATTCTTTTCAGTTCGGCAATCGCTTGGACAGTTCCTTCGGGATTCAACGGATCGCCATAGCGACCGAGTCCAATATGTTCCACGACGCACAAACTGGAAACGGAGGGAACCGAGGCATCCGCATAAGGCAGTTCTAGAATGGTTCCTTTTTTGAACGTCAGGGAATCGAGCGTCACCGGCAGGGGGCGCAAATCAACCATCGTGGTGGGCACGACTTTGGACAGCAAGGACACGAACTTGTGATGGGAGCCGACGTCAATATGAGCAGAGGGCCTCGCCTGGATAATTTTCTCAAAAGCCCAGGCATCTTGAAAATAGTAACTGGCATCAACCGGCGTATTGTCGGTGGCATCATCGAGACAAGGATAGAAGTGGGATTTCTCCGGCAGGTTTCCTTTTGCGGCCAAGGCGCAATAAGCTTTGTACTCGTCCCAAAAGCGCCAGCGCGCCCGATAGCGGCGCAGATGACTGCGGATGCCCAGCCGCGGTGGCCAGTAAGTAAAGAGGAACTGCTCCCAGACGTCGCTTAATTTCATAGTGCAGTCGAAAGCTTTCGGACGGGCTTGAAACTCATTTTAGAGCCTCATTCCGTCTCCGGGCCCAGACGCCATTTTCCACAAAAATTGTATTCACATAAGTATCCGCATAAATCGTATAGCCCTGAGATAACATGAAATCGATGATTTCGCTCATTTTCCTCTCTGCGACATTCGTCAAAGTTTCGATGCAGAAGACCTCCGGACGATAAAGGTCGAACCGGAACGTTTCAAGAATTGCAAGGTCAAGGCCCTCGGTGTCGAGGGAGACCAGGTTGGGGGCAGTCTGGAAATGCGAAGAAATGACCTCGTTGACAGGCATGACCCTGATCAACAAGGTTTGCTTCACGCTTTTTCCAGTGGCCTGTTGCTCATTTTTAATCGTCTCGGAAAACGTGCTCATGGTGGTGTCATCAAACACGTAAAAATTGAGCGCCTCACTGCCACCGGCTGCAATGATGCCGATATTGAGACACGTATCGCGCGGACGCTTGGTCTGGATGTTTTGATGAAGAAGAGGGTTCGGTTCGACGCAGACACCCTTGGCGCCTTCGGTATAAAACAGATAGGTGTTGCTGAGATAGGACGGGTGATGCGCCCCGATGTCCAGGTAAGTGGGGTGGGGAATCTGCAGCAGACTGAAGAGAAAGTGAAGGATCAGATCTTCCCCGCATTGGGAGTAACTGATCAGGTGGTCCTGGGGACGCAGGGCGGAGCGAAGCCTTTTGCGTAATTGGAGTTTATTCATGTGAGCAGTTTCCATGGCAGGACTGGAGCGAGCAGGCCAGGCCGCTTTTGCGTCCATAGAGGGGAATCGCTCAAGCCTCCCTGAATGGTGAGAAAAATTTGTGCCGGACTGGTTCCCGGTTCAAACAGCCACTGCCTGTGATGAAGGCCGCCGATCAGTTCGATCCGATACCTACCCTCGTTGAGCAAGCGGGAGGGAATTGAACCGCGCAGGACCACTTTGCCCGGCTTTAACGGCGGACAAGGTGTGGAGGCGTCATCCGATTGATACGACCAATAGAGCAATTCACCACTTTCCGCATAAATCGCGTAACCAATGGTCAGCGCAGGATCGAGTGTTTGGACATCGGCTTCCAGATAGATCTCTATTTCCGAATGATTCGCCACTGGCATGGAGAGGGGCTGCCCTTCCTGGTTTCCCAAGTAAAATCGAAGGGGTGAAAACCACGGGTTTTTACTGGAGGAGCCTGTAGCTGACCATTCTGATGGGGCTGAAGTACCGGCATCGTCTTCGCCGAACAAGTATTTGCGGGTCACCTTCCGGACCTCTCGGCTGTCCAGTTTAAGTTGACCTTTTTCCATGAGAAGCACACGGGAGCAAAGTTGCTCAACGGCGTTGATCTGATGGCTGACGAAGAGGACGGTGCGTCCACCAGAGGAGACCTGCTCCATTTTGCCCAGGCATTTTTTCTGGAACTGGGCGTCGCCCACGGCTAACACTTCGTCCACGATCAGGATCTCGGGATCGAGGTGGGCAGCCACGGCAAAGGCCAGTCGCATGTACATTCCGCTGGAGTAGCGTTTAACGGGGGTATCGAGAAATTTTTCCACCTCGGCAAATGCGACAATTTCGTCAAACCGCTTTTTGATTTCTGCGCGCGGCATGCCCAGGATCGCGCCGTTGAGAAAAATATTCTCCCGGCCTGTCAGCTCTTGATGGAACCCAGTGCCGACTTCGAGCAGGCTGGCTACATGTCCCTCGATTTCGATCCGTCCTTTGGTCGGTCGGGTGATGCGGCTTAATATCTTTAACAACGTGGATTTGCCCGCTCCATTGCGTCCGATAATGCCGACGGCCTCGCCTTGCTTGATTTCGAAGGAGACATCCTGCAGGGCCCAAAATTCCTCCCGGCATGTATCCGGGCCCTGTCGTCGTTGAAAAAACGATGAGAAGCGGCGGGTCATTTCCTCCCGCAAGGAACCGTAGCTGGCCCGTCCGCCGGTTTGGTGCCGGAGAATGTACTGTTTGGACAGGTTTTGGACCTGGATGACGGAGTTCATGATCTTAAGGCTTCATCCCGGGGACTTTTAATTCGCAGGGTGAGCAAGGGCCGTCATCGTCAGGCATTCCACAAGGGCGGGCATGATTTTAAATGATGTCAGCAAAAGTTTCTTCCGTGATGCGGAAATAGCGCAGGCCGGTGGCAATGAGCAAGATCACCACGACGCCGGAAATCGTTACACTTGACCAATCGATGCCGGATTGGCCGTCGATCGCCCAGCGAAAGCCGTTGATGATGCCTACCATGGGGTTCAGGCAATAAAGTGCATACACCGTCTGACTGCTTTTCTCCTGGAACACGCTGCTGCTGAAAAAAACAGGCGAGACAAAAATGCCGAACTGGACGATGAACGGTATGACATAGCGGAAGTCGCGGTACTTGACGTTCAAGGCCGAGAGCCAGAGAGCGACTCCCAGCGCAGCGAAGAGGGCCAGGACCGTGAAGAGCGGCAGGGTGCACAGGCGCCAGCTGGGGACGACTCCGTACCAGAGCATCAGGGCGGCCAGAATGGCCAGTGAAATGAGCAGGTCAATAAAACTGACAATGACCGCGCTGGCGGGAACAATCAGGCGCGGGAAATAGACTTTGCTTAAGAGATTGGCATTGGTGACCAGGCTATTGCTGCCTTCCGAAAGGGCGGAGGAAAAAAACTGCCAGGGCAACGCCGCTGCGCAGAGCAGGATCGGAGTGGGTACGCTTCCATGAGCAAACGAGCCCATCCGGCCAAAAATGACGGTTCCGATCACGATGATCAACATGGGGCGGATCAGAGCCCACAGAATGCCGATCGTCGTCTGCTTGTAGCGCACCACGATATCGCGCCAGGACAGAAAAAAGAAGAGTTCACGGTACCGCCACAGATCCGTCCAATAGGCAGATTCGGCGCCTTCGGCTTCAATGACGAGTCGACTCATGCCCATTCATTATCATTTGGAATGGCGGGAGATGCTATTTCTTTTTTCGCCATGAAGATGTAGTGAACGACCATGGGAAAGGGCTGTATAGGCGAAGGAGGTTAAAAAATAACAAATTTTCCCGGGTCTGGTGCATTTTCAGTCGGCACGGGCTTGGCATGATTCCGGACATGATCCTCGATTCCACTCCTCTCTTTTCCATGGCGGACCACATCCAGACGCGATGGGCGAGTCCGGAGAATCCGCAGGCCGTACGGGGAGGAGGCGGCAAGACGAAAGCCGGACGCAAAGGCCTGGCCTGTCTTCCACTTGCGGCGGATGCACAACTGGTCCTGGCGGAAATATCGGGAACGAGCGGCATGATTCGCAGAATCTGGTCTACCATCAGCGAACGGACTCCGGTGGCCTTGCGCGGTTTGCGGATCGATATCTACTGGGACGGGGCGGACACACCGGCGGTGAGTGCCCCGTTTGGCGATTTCTTTGGTCAGGGGTTGGGACGATGCCAGAAATTCGAGTCCGCGCTCTTCAGCAACCCGGAAGGCAGGAGTTTCAATTGTTGCGTGCCCATGCCCTTCAAATCGGGATTCAAAATCGTCGTGACCAACGAATTGGACGTGAATATTCGGATGATTTTTTATGACATCGATTTCACCGTGGGCGACAAATTCGACGAGACCACGCTCTATTTCCACGCACACTGGCGGCGCGAGAATCCGACAACGATGCGGAAGGATTATGAGTTGCTTCCAAAGGTTTCGGGGTGCGGTCGCTTTTTGGGTGTGAACGTCGGAGTCATCGCCAATACGGAGACCTATTTCAAGTCGTGGTGGGGCGAGGGGGAGGTGAAGGTCTATCTTGATGGTGACGGTGAATATCCCACACTGTGCGGAACAGGAACGGAGGATTACATCGGCACGGCCTGGGGGCAGGGGCAGTATTGGAACCTCTATCAAGGTTGCCCGATTGCGGACGACGAAAGACAGCAGTTCACCTTCTATCGGTGGCACCTGCCTGACCCCATTTATTTTCACCAGGAGATCCGGGTGACGATTCACCAGATCGGGTGTTGGAACCCGGACAATCTCAAGATGATGCATGCCGTGGGGCGCAAACTCATCGTCAATGACGGACCGGAGGAAACATTGGTAAATATGGAGGCCGCAATTGCCGCCAATGGCTATGGCCTTTTCGAACGGGAAGATGACTGGTCAAGCTGCAGCTACTTCTACCTCGACCGCGCCGAGAACGGATTGTCGCTCTTGGCTCCGGTGGACGAAAGGACCAAAGGGTTGATCGGATCGGACGGCAAGGTGACGACGCTTGCATGAGTTCGACGATAGACGTAACGCGACCATAGAACGACGGATGCTTTCCGATACTAAGGGCAACGCACAAATGCTGTGAAAGGGGCGGCAAACCGAATGCCGTCCCTATTCATAGCTTAAGCCGCCTGGCGGATGATCTGGCGTAGGACGTAGGGCAGGATGCCGCCGTGCTGGTAGTAATCGACCTCAATGGGCGTATCGATGCGGAGAACGAGCGGGACATTGTCGATCTTGCCGTTCGCGCGCTTGATTTCGAGCATGACGATCTGGCGGGGCTTGATGTTGTCATTCAGTCCGCGGAGCGAATAGACCTCTGTGCCGTCGAGCTTGAGGCTGGCAGCGGTGTCGCCTTCCGCAAAGCAGAGGGGCAGGACACCCATGCCAACGAGATTACTGCGGTGGATGCGTTCGAAGCTCTGCGCGATGACCGCCTTGACGCCGAGGAGACGCGTACCCTTCGCCGCCCAGTCGCGCGAGCTGCCGGTGCCGTATTCCTGTCCCGCGATGATGACCAGCGGCGTGCCCGCCTTCTGGTATTTCATCGAGGCGTCGTAGATGCTCATCTGCTCGCCGGAGGGCTGGTACTTGGTCACGCCGCCTTCGATGCCGGGCACCATGAGATTCTTGATGCGGACATTGGCGAAGGTACCACGCGTCATCACGCGATCATTGCCGCGGCGCGCGCCGTAGCTGTTGAAGGCTTCGACCGGGACACCCTCTTCGAGCAAATAGGCACCGGCAGGTGACGTCTTCTTGAAGCTGCCTGCTGGCGAGATGTGATCGGTAGTGACCGAGTCGCCGAAGATGCCGAGCGGACGCGCATCGACGATCTCGGTGATGTGGCCGGGTTCCATCGAGAAGTTATCGAAGAAAGGCGGCTCCTGGATGTAGGTGCTCTTGGCGTCCCACGTGTAGGTTTCGCCAGTGGAGCCCGCGATGTTGTTCCAAGCCGGATTTTGCTCGGCGAAATCACTGTACAACTTGCGGAAGACTTCCGGCTTGAGCGCGCCTTCCATCTCGGTCTTGATCTCCTGGAGGGTGGGCCAGATTTCCTTGAGGTAGACCGGCTTGCCGTCCTTGCCGGTGCCGAGCGGTTCCGTGTTGAGATCGATGTCGACCTTTCCCGCGAGCGCGAAAGCCACGACGAGCGGAGGAGACATGAGGAAGTTGGCCTTGATGCTGGGATGCACGCGCGCCTCGAAATTACGATTACCGGAAAGAACGCTTGCTGCAACGAGATCGGTCTTGGTGATCGCTTCATCGATGATCGGATTGAGCGGGCCGGAATTGCCGATGCAGGTGGTGCAGCCATAGCCGACGATCTGGAACCCGAGCTTGTCGAGGTAGGGCTGAAGCCCGGTTTTGTCGAGATAATCGGTGACGACACGGGATCCAGGGGCGAGGGAAGTCTTCACGGCCGCATTAACGGTCAAGCCGCGTTCGACCGCCTTCTTGGCGAGGAGGCCCGCTGCGAGCATAACCGAGGGATTGCTGGTGTTGGTGCAGCTGGTGATCGCTGCAATCAGCACGCTGCCGTGCTTGATGTCGACGTCCGACTTGGGACGCGTGCCATTGAGGGTGACCACAGCATGGGCGTCTTCGAGCCCTTTCTTGCCAAAGCCATTTTCGGTGACGGACTTGTCGAGTGAACCCAGGAATTTGGCTTTAAGATCAGGAAGGGAAATGCGGTCCTGCGGGCGTTTGGGGCCGGCAACGCTGGGGGCGACATCGGCGAGGTTGAGTTCGAGGTCCGTGCTATAGATGATGCCGTCGGCCTTCGTGGGAATGCCGAACAACTTCTGCGCCTTGAAATAGGTTTCGAAGGCTTCGACCTGTTCCTTGGTGCGCCCCGTGGAAACGAGGTAATTGACCGATTCGGCATCGATAGGGAAGTATCCCATGGTCGCGCCGTATTCGGGGGCCATATTGGCAATGGTCGCGCGATCAGTGAGGGGAAGCGAAGTGGCGCCGGGGCCGTAGAACTCGACGAACTTGCCGACGACCTTCTGCTTGCGGAGCATTTCAGTGACGTGGAGAGCGAGATCGGTCGCAGTGACGCCTTCGCGCAACGCGCCGGTCATGTGGACGCCGACGACTTCCGGGGTGAGGAAATAGACCGGCTGACCGAGCATGCCCGCCTCGGCTTCGATGCCGCCCACGCCCCAGCCGACGATGCCGAGACCATTGATCATGGTGGTGTGGGAATCGGTGCCGACGAGGGTGTCCGGATAGTAGACCGTTTCGCCGTCAGTCTTGGCCGAGAGGACGCCTTTGGCCAGGTACTCCAGATTGACCTGGTGGACAATGCCGATGCCGGGGGGCACGACCTTGAAGGTCTCGAACGCTTGCTGGCCCCACTTAAGGAATTCGTAACGCTCGCGGTTGCGGGTGAACTCGAATTCGAGATTCTGCTGCATCGCGGTGGCAGTGCCGGCCACGTCGACCTGCACCGAGTGATCAACGACGAGGTCGACCGGGACGAGAGGCTCGATCAGCTTCGGGTTCTTATTCAGCTTCTGGACGGCATGGCGCATGGCGGCCAAGTCGACCAGGAGGGGAACACCGGTGAAGTCCTGCAAAACGATGCGGGCCACGACGAAAGGGATTTCATCCGAGACGGGCTTCTTGGCGTTCCAATTGGCGAGGGTCTTGACGTCATTTTCGCTGACCCGTTTCCCATCGAAATTACGCAAAACCGCCTCGAGCACGATGCGGATGCTGACCGGCAGCTTGGAGATCGGGCCCACGCCGGCTTCTTCCAGGGCGGGAAGTGAATAATATGTAACTTTTTGACCAGACTGTGTGGTTGTGGAACGAAGGGAGTTGAAAAGCGTGTGAAGCGGCATATATTTTGAGGTTAAGTTAGTGTGGCGTGATTTAAGCACGCTTCAAGCCGCAACCTTCGGAAAATTGGCTGGTTGGAGAAAAATTAACGTGATTCCAACGTCTCTTCCAAAGGGCTTCAGGGAAATTTCTTTTGCGGACTTGGCATCCTTTAGGCTTAAGGGAGGCTCGATCATAAACAAACAGAAAGGAAATACGTCCTGATGAAAACAGCCGACATGATGGTTGAGTTGGTTCGAACACACAAAACCACGTTCCGCCTTGCGGATCAACGTGTGACGAAAACAAACCAAAGCCGGTACGAGCGCCGGAAAATCCGCGAAATGCTTCGCGTCGGAGACTGGGTGGCGGACGCATAAGGGTCGCTTGGGCCTTCGGGCCCGAAACCGCTTCACGCTCCTGCCCGCGTACGGGGCAGGGCGTGAGACAGCGGCATGGGCCAAGTCTCTTTCCAAGTAGATTTTTTACTCGTTCCACTTGGCCAGAAAAACCTTGGTGCTACGATTGAATCGTCGCAGCAACTCAAGCGGCGAGTGGCGGATTTGAGCCTGCCTTCGCTTCGAGACAGCAAGCTCTTGATCCAGTTGTGATTGCTCCGCCGCAGTTAGATAATCAAGAAAAAGGCGGTCAATGGGGCGTGCGATATCCCCATTGCGACCGGCCCAGTGGATCACGTAGGGCATTCGCTCCGGGGAGGTCCAGGTTGTCCTGAAATTCTCGTCGGGATAATCTCCTGCCCAGGTCGATTCCATTCCGTAAGGAGGCAGGGTCAGGTTGTGGATCGGCACTTGAGCAAGATGGACCAGAAGATTCAATCCAGGTTGATCGAGATATTTGCTTTGCAAACAGGTCTCCGCATAACGGGGGTCGAGACACCGTTTCTGGAGTTCGGGTGTCGTATACAACGCGCGGTCACAAGCGTACTGGCCAGCATTGAAGACTTGTTGCATCCAATGAGTAGATCTTTCCCGCAGGATGGCCGTCGATTGAGCTGTGACCGTCAGGGCAGGATGCCTCCAATGGCCGCAAGAGGTGATAAAGCCCTTTTTCTCCGTCAGGACTTGTTCCGGATTTTGCAAAAAAATGACATCTGAATCGACGTACTGGTAGTTTGATGTGGTCAGACACTGATACTTTATACAGGTGGGATGAGCCTGTTCCTTCTTCAGCCAATCGGAGATTTCCGGGATGGGCCACCACATGGCGTTTTCGGGCAGCTCAAATCGATCGTCATCATAGGGAATGACCCAGAGGGGAAGTTTGCAGCCGGTCGCCCGCAACGAACGCTCCATGGCAAGAAAGCGCAAGAGCACTTTTTTGTTGGCGAGCGTGATGATTTTTTCCAATTGCATAGAAGGGCTTGAGCCGCTCGGAGACGGATCTACTTCACTGCGGCGACTTCGACTTCTTCAGTGAGAAAATTCGCTCCATGCTGGAGTTCCACCATCCGGCGGTAGGAGCCATCGGGAACGGTCATCAATTCGTCGTGCGAGCCATTTTCGAGGACAGCGCCGTCACGGAGTACGACGATGCTATCCGCGCTGCGGATGGTCGACAGCCGGTGGGCGATGACAAAGCAGGTGCGACCTTTCATCAATTCCTCGAGGGCCTGCTGGACAAGGCGTTCGCTTTCGGCATCGAGCGCGCTGGTCGCCTCGTCGAGAATGAGAATGGACGGATCCTTCAACAGGGCCCGAGCAATGGCGATGCGTTGGCGCTGGCCCCCGGAAACCTTGATGCCACGCTCGCCAACAAGGGTATTGTAGCCTTCGGGAAACGTCGTGATAAAGTCATGGGCGTTGGCACGGCGTGCAGCAGCCTCGATCTCGGCCTGGGACGCGCCTGGTTTTCCGTAAGCGATGTTTTCGGCGATTGATCCGCCGAAGAGCAGGACTTCCTGTGGCACGAGCGCCATCTGCCCGCGCAGCTCATGCAGGCCGTAGTCAGTGGCCGGTTTGTCATCGAAAAGCAGACGCCCCAGCTGCGGGTCGTAGAAACGAAGCAGCAACGATGCGATGGTCGACTTGCCTGAGCCGCTGGGGCCGACGAGCGCGACGACCTTGCCGGCCTCAACGGAAAAACTGAGTCCCTTGAGGACTTGGATTTCCTGGCGCGAAGGATAGGCAAAGGTGACGTTGTCGAGGGCGACATCGCCGCGGAAACGAGTTGTGCGGGTAACGGTTTCGAGCGGCTCGGAAGGTTCGCCGAGAAGTTCGCGTACACGCTGGGTTGCGCCGATCGAGCGCTGCAGATTGCTGTAGAGATCGGCGAAGCTGCCGAGCGAACCACCGATGAAGATGGTGTAGAAAGTGAAGCCGAATAGGTCACCCGCTTTGAGTGAGCCATCGAGCAGCAGCGTGGTTCCGTACCAGAGGACGGTGGTGATGGCGGTGAAGATTGCGAAAATGATGAAGGCAACCAGCGCGGCCCGGGCCCGGGCACCCTGGCGGACGGTTTTCAGGAAGATCGCGATCTGGGACTCGTAGCGTTTTTGCTCAAAGACTTCGTTGCAGAACGCCTTGACATTGGCGATGCCCTGGAAGGCTTCGGAAACGACATTGGCGGCATTTGCCAACTGATCCTGCGTATTCTTGGAGCGCTTGCCAACCATGCGCCCGATGATGATGGCGCCGATGACCGTGGGCGGAAAACAGGCGAGCATCACGCCGGTGAGGCGGGGCGAGATGTAGATCATCATGGCGATGCTCCCGAGCATGACGATGCTTTGGCGGAGAAACTGCGGAATGGTCATGACAAAAGCGTCCTGCAATTGCGTCAGATCGGCGAACATGCGGCTGGTCAATTCACCAACCTGCCGCTGGCTAAAAAAGGTCATCGGCATCTCGACAAGATGGCCGAAGAGAGCCTTCCGGAGATCGGACAAGCCGAATTCACCCACCGTGTTGAAGAGAAGCGACTGGAAATAGGAGAGAATGGCCTGGATCAGCAACACCGCCGCCATGAAGAAAGCAACTTCAAGCGCCCGTTCGTGGCTATGGCTGTCGATCAGGATCTTGGCCAAGGCTGGGAAAGCGATTCCCATCACCGTGGAAGTGACCAACAGGAACACCGCCATGAGGAGTTTGCTCCGGTAAGGCCGGAGGTAGGCGTACAGGCTGAGCATCTGACCAAGAGTCTCGCGGTTGACTTTGACCTTGGGCGTGGCGTCGGTTGATTCGGAAGTGGACGATTTGCGCGGCATGGTGAGAAAAGGGAATTTAGCGGGTCTTAGGAAGCATGGAAAGAACCGCGTCGAGCTTGGAAATTCAAGCTATTTAATCTCCTTCGTCTCACTGACGACAGTATGGTAAGGAGACCGTCTAGCTGGACGCTACTTCTTCGGGGCAGGAGGCGTGTCGCTGACGCAGCGGAAGCCAAGCCAGTAGTTCCGATAATTCTGGGTAAATTCGGCATCCCGATAGGTCAGGACGGCGTGGCTTTCGAGGGTGGTCCGGAAATTGGCACCGCGAATGATGGCCACCGTCACCGTAGAGAGACGGCTGCTGGGAGCGAGAGTGGCGGTCCATTCTCCCACATTGCCAGCCATGGAGTAGACGCCGAAAGGACTCTTGTCGCCGGACATGGTGTCGGCGTCCACGATTTGGTGAAAGTGAATGGGAATGGTCAGTTTATCGACTCCGGGAGGCGGTACGGAGGTATTGGCCAAGGGTTTGAACTCATTGCCCCACGGGTAAAGGTAACCCTGGGTGCCGCGCGCCGCTTTTTCCCATTCCTGCTCGGTGGGCAACCGTTTGCCCGCCCACTTGGCATAGGCCATGGCATCGTACCAGTCGATGTTGAAGACGGGATCGTCGAGCGTCAGCATTTCGCCCTTGAAGGACTGCTGGTACCGAATACAGCGAAAGATGCCGGAGATATGCTGTCCCTTGCTGTCGACACTGTCGGCCCAGTCCGCAGGCTGGTGGTCCCATGTCTTGCTGGCCGGTTGGGACGGGTCTTTCCAGTCGGCATCGGTGCCAGCCTTGTCAACGGCCTTGAGGAATTTGAGGTATTGGCCGAAGGACACCTCATACTTGTCGATATAGTAGGTATGGTCGAGCGTGGCGGGACCGTTTTGATAGACATAGGGCCCAGAGGGAATCTCGATCATCTCACCATAGGAATGGGAGGGAGGGCTGGCGAGGAACTGGGCATAAATGAAGTAGGCGACGACGACGACAACGAGACCGAAGCCGCCGAACATGATGTATTGGTTTCGCTTTTGTTTGCGGCGCTCAATTTCGATGGCTTGCTGGGCGACCTTGTGGTGCTCGGTGACCTCCAAGTCGCGTTTCGGGGCCAGTTCGATATCGATGGCCTGGGCCTCACTGATGACATGGGCGAGGGGAGCAGGGCCGCTGCGTAGTTCATTAAGCAGATTGCGCACACGCTGGGGAACCTGGTCCGGCGGGGGCAAAAGCGACTGCACAGCCTGGGCGAGCGCGGTGAAGTCCGACAATCCCGGGGGAGTGACTGGTCGCGTTGGGTCGACGCAATTGGCCACCTTGATGACTCCCTGGGGCGACACCGAGACATCCGTGGCGCCAACGGTGGTGTGCGGATACTGATTTGCATCCCAAAAAATAACGACAGAGCCGACGATATGAATGATCTGCGCGGCGAGGCGGGGATCGATCAATTGTCCGGCCGTGGCCATTTCCGCGAGGTTGGGCATGTCCCATTTTTCACGGGAAAAGAAGTCGCGCTCCTGGTAGATGCCGCCTTGATAGACGGCTTGGACATTAGGGTGAGCCGCCCTCGCCATCAAAGCGGCGAAGCTGCGAAAGAGGGCCTTGTCTTCCGGGGTAGACCAGGAGTGACAGATCGTGATGAAGATGTCCCGTTTGACACCTGTATCGTAAGCGGCATAGCAATCGCCCCAACGGTCGGGCGGCTGTTTCTGTCCGAGGCGAAACGGGGGGAATTCGTGGCCCTCGAGAGTGCTGAGGGAGTCCTGACAGGTGGAGATAAAGAGCGATTCGTCCAGCGGAACGGGAAAGAGCGTCAGGCCCTGGATATACTCGGCGAAATTCTGCAGGTTATAGCGGCTGACTATAATGACGCGGGCGCGACGGAACCGGCTGCGGACTGCGGCCAGGAAAGCGAGTCCATCTCCCGTCTCAAAGTAGACCTCGCAGATACAGAGGGCGAGATCGTCGATCTGGTCCAAAACGGCAATGCCTTCCTGCGGGTTCGGGACGAACGCGACCGTCGAATGGGGGGTGCCGGCGATAATAAGCTGGCCGATGCGTTCCCCAAGTGCGGGGTCAGATTGGACGATGAGGACGGACGAGCTCATTTTGAAAGAGGAAACCTTGCGCTAAAATTGCGCGTCTGCCAATGGCGATTCTTGGGGCAGTGTCTAGACAAGCTCGCCATAGATTTGGAAGTAGGCATCGGCGGCAGCGACCCAGGAGAATCGTACCATCCAGGCTTTCGCTTGCGCGCTACGTGCTGCTTGCTCGACCGGGGAAAACTGGAGAGTCTGCCGTAAGCCACCGGCCATGCTTTCTATCGAGTAGGGATCGACCAGAATGGCGTTGGGGCCGGCGATTTCGGGGAGACAGGAGATATTGGAAGTTACCACGGGTGTGCCCACCGACATCGCTTCCAATAGCGGCAGCCCGAATCCTTCTTCCAGCGATGGAAAACAAAAGACCGACGCCCCGGCATAAGCCTTGGCCAGATCGGAATCTGAAAGGTAGCCAAGTTGCTGGATGCCCGGAGAATCGAGCAGGCGGGAAAGCTCCGGATTGTCCCGATTCATCTTTGGATGGGGACGGCCCGCAAGATGAAGTTCAAGTTCGTCGAACTCGCTGCGGATGAGTTGGAATGCCTTGATGAGCCGGACGAGGTTTTTGTGGGGAGGAAGCGCGCCGACGCAGAGGATGTAGCGCGGATTCGATTCCTTAAGCGAAAGTTCCACGTTCAGCGGGGTGGCTCCATTGTAGACCATGCGGAGGCCTTCCGCCGGAAGATGGAGGAGATCGCGGGCCTGGTTGAAAACGTAGTTGGATACGGCCACCACGCGGTCCGCCCTGCGCAGACCGGGCGTGGCACAAGCAGCGTAGGCGAGCCGAAACGACAGCGAGTACCATTCCGGGTGGAGATAGTAGTTGAGATCGTGCAGTGTCACGACGGACTTGCAGCCGTTCGTCCAAAGAGGTGACGTGGTGATGGGGTGATGGGCGACATCACAGCGGTGCTTGGCGCAGAGTCTCGGCAGTGTTGTCTGTTCCCAGAGCTGGGCCTGTGCTTTGGACCAGTCCTGCACGGGAGTTTCCACGAGGTTGGTGCGAGGCAGGTCCCGCCATGCCGCCACGCCGGGATAACGGGAATCGGCGAAGACGGTGAACTCGAAATCGCGGTTGCGGCGGAGGATGTGGTCGAAGAGTTGGAAGGCTGCCTTCTGCGTGCCGGTCGGCTGCGGATTGCCGGTAAAGCGACCGTTCAAGGCGAGGCGTTTCATCTCTTGAGGTTTGATACCATTTCTTCCTCGAAGTTGGTATAAGCAATCATGGTCCTTTCCACTCTCTCGCTCATTCCCCAGCCGGCAAAGTTAACGCAGGAGGAGGGGGCTTTTTTGCTGTTGCCCTCGACGGTGATTGAGGCGGCGGGTGCGTTGGCGAACGAGGCGAACTACCTGGCGGACCATTTGCGGCGGGCGACGGGCTTCGCGGTGCCGGTGGTTGGGCCGGGGGAGGGAAACGGGGAGAATGCAGTCTTGCGGTTGGCGTTGGAGCCGGGGGGGGCCCATTTTGGGAGGGAAGGGTATGGTCTGGAGGTCGGGGAAAAGACCGTGTACTTACACGGTCTTGATCCGGTGGGTATTTTCCTTGGGATCCAGACGTTGCTGCAGCTTTTTCCGCCTGCCATTTATGACCGGGGGCCGCGACGGGGCATGGCGTGGACTTTGCCCCTGGTGGCCATCGAGGACTTTCCGCGCTTTGGGTGGCGGGGGGCGATGTTGGATTGCAGTCGCCATTTTCGTCCGGTCGAATTCATTTGCAAGTTCATTGATGCCATGGCCTTGCATAAGTTGAATGTCTTTCACTGGCACCTGACGGATGACCAGGGCTGGCGGATCGAGATCAAAAAATACCCGAAACTGACCGAGGTCGGGGCTTGGCGTAACGGGACATGGATGGGGCACAACGACGTGGAGTCCCGGGATGACGGCATCCGGTACGGCGGCTTCTATACGCAGGACCAGATCCGCGACATTGTGCGTTACGCCGCCGAACGGCATATCACCATCGTCCCGGAAATCGAAATGCCCGGGCATGCGCAGGCGGTCCTCGCGGCCTACCCTGAATTCGGTTGCACCGGCGAGAAGATCGAAGTGAGAAAGCGGTGGGGCATCAGCGAAAACATCTACAGTCCCAAGGAGGAGACGATCCGCTTCCTGCAGGATGTGCTCGTGGAAGTGATGGAGCTTTTCCCGGGGCGTTTCATCCACATCGGCGGCGATGAAGCGATCAAAAAGGAGTGGGAGGCCAGCGCGGAAGTCCAGGGGCTGATGGCTTCCGCCGGAGTGAAGGACGCGCACGAGATGCAAAGCTGGTTCATCCGGCGGATGGACCAGTTTTTGACGGAGCACGGCCGGCGGTTGATTGGCTGGGACGAGATCTTGGAGGGGGGCCTGGCCGAGGGCGCCGCGGTGATGTCATGGCGCGGAATCGAGGGTGGGATTGCCGCCGCCCGGCAGGGACACGATGTGGTCATGGCGCCCAATTCGCACACCTACCTGGACCACTACCAGAGCGAGCGGACGGCGGACGAGCCCCTGGCCATCGGCGGGTTCCTGCCACTGGAAAAAGTGTACCATCACGAACCGGTGCCGGCGGAACTGGCGTGCGACAAGGCCCACCATGTCCTGGGGGTGCAGGGCCAACTTTGGGCCGAGTACATGCCGACGACGGAAAGCGTGGAGTACATGGCTTTTCCCCGTCTGGCCGCGCTGGCGGAGGTCGCATGGTCATCCCATGAAAACCGGAATTACGCCTCGTTTGTGGAGCGTTTGCGACTGCATCTGAAGCGGCTGGATGTTCTCAAAATCAGGTATCGACCGCTGTCGTCCTAAATTTCGAGAGATTTGGCAAAGATCGCTTGCTGAACGCGCCAGGAGGGAAAGGCAAATCTTTAGCAGGGGCAACGAGGTGAAGGTGGCCAGTGGAAAGCGGAGCGATTTCGAGGATGGTGAAGGTCCTTTTAAGAGGCGCGGCTAGATCCTTCGACTACAGCTCGGGGAGAGTCTTGGGAGAAAAGTGACTTGGTGGGCTCGCCTTCGCTCAGGATGACAGCACGTTTAATCGTGGGTTTGCCTTACGGGGCAAAGGCGTTATTGGCCACGGTGCGCCACTGATAATAGTTGTCGAGACTGGATTGGGAGGAGTCAACCGCCGGGTTCTTGGTGGAGACGGTGAAGTCCGGAATCGAATTGTTGTTAGGATCCAGATAGCGCTCCAATGAAGTCGAGCCACGGTACTCCCCGGTAACGACTCCGGACGATTCATCCCACTGGGCCTGATTCGCATTCGGCGGATTCTTGAGCACCTGAACCTTGTAATAAACGGTGTAGGTATTCGACTTGGTCGTCAACCGGGGATAGAGATCGCCGTAAGCATGCTCGCGGACGTTGTCGCCGACGAGGGCAAAATCACTGCCGTACCAAGCGGCATCGGCGATAGCATTGGTCGTCCAGTTCGCATAGAAGCCGGGGTTCATGGAATCCTTCGGCACCAGGTAAATATCGCAAATCTCCGCGGGTGAATGGAAGAGGTCGCCACTGTTGAACTTCTCCTTGAACTGCCGCAAGGACCCGTTGACGTCGCTGAGATTGAGAGGAAGACGGGTGGGGAGGGTGGGGCTGCCGGTCTTCACCGCATTCCATAGTCCACTTTGGCTCGTACTTTCCGTCTGGAAGAGTCCCCCGCCCTGGTAAGAGGCGGTGGCGCTGCCGCTGGCACAGGCACCGCCCTTCAAAGGTACGCGGGCCACCAATTCCGAGGCCAACACCGCCTGGACCGCGGTGCTGCGGGTAATGTAGGTGAAGGGCAGAATCTGGTAATTCATGTTGATCTTGCCGGCCGTGGAAAACGGTTCGCTGATCGCATAAGGTTGGACCACCGGCATCCAGAAATTGTCGAGGAGAAGGTAATCCTTGGGGCCGGGAGGGCTGGCAACCGAGTTCCGTCCAAGATTGACACTGCCGGTCTGGGTAGTGGTCAATTGCGGACGAAAAAGAAGCGTCCGCCATGGGATGTTTTCAGCTACACCCGTGGGCAGCGATCCGAACATCACGGGCGAGTTGACGATCCGGTTGGCGGTATAGTAGCTGGTCAGGGAATTGGAGGCCTGATTGCCGGAATTGATATAGGGGATGACGCCACCTCCAACATAGTCGCTACCTTCGTCAGGCTTGTTCGCGTAGGCACCATCCGAACGTCCTGCCGTCCCCGTGTCCCAGTCCCACGTGGACTGGGGAGTGGGTGTCCCGGTGCTGAGCAAGCTGGGAACCTTGGGCCTGCTCGCGGGGGCGAGCACGGTCGTGCCCGTAGGGATCAGGGAACCGCTGACATCTGTCCCGGTGGTGCCTTGAGAACCGTTGGGTTCCATGAACATGTTCACCGACAGCGCAGCACTGTTGTAGAGTGGCGGGACACTGAAATCGGCGGCGGTCGAGATCGTGGGTGCGGCGGAAACGGTGGGCTTGGCCGTGGTCATCCGGTAGTCGCCGTCTTTAGGAATCATCGTCCGTACGACGTCGCCGAAGCTGGTGGAAGTCGTGGTAATGCTCGCACCTGTCGTACCCCATTTCCAAGCCCCTGCGGCCCCGAAGGCCGTCGCGGATGCCACGTCTCCTCGGATCACCGCGCCAAACCCGATGGTCGTGCTGGTTCCCGAACCGCTCAAGGCATAAAAAGGAGAGCCCTCGCTGCACCAACCGATGCGGTTGTCAAAGCTCCACCAATCGGGCGCATGGGTGGTATAGGTATTGTTGTTGCTGGAGGTATAACGTGCCGTGAAGCCGTTGACCGACAAGGTTGGGGTCGACAGACCGACAGCGGGAAAGGTCACGTTAAAATTCTGGTAAGGGACCTGGGTCGTGACTCCGCTCACGGTCACGGGAATGGTGAGAGCCACGTTGAAATTGCCGGGAAACCCTGAGACCGTGCTTCCCACCGTCAAGCCGGCAGTAGTGACCGTGAAGGGATTGCTGACGAAGCGGTAGGGAATGGTCGTTCCGGTAAAGGGCGTCCATTGCGTGGTGGGCGACGTTCCGAGCGTGTCAGTGCCGCTGGTGCTGGTCGTGGTCAGGGCCCCGACCCCGCTCCAGCCATTGCAGCGGGTACTCGCACTGACGCTCTTGGCCGAGGCTGCCGCCGTGGGGTTTGGGGCGGCCATCGGAAACCGGAATCCGAAAATGCCGCCCTGGTCGGAATCACCATTATTGACCCAACCGTTGGCGTAAGTCCCGGTGCCAGCGGAGCCCGTGCCATTCAAATAACCGTTTCCATTGACGTTGGGCCCCACACTAGACGTGGTCGCAAGAGTGTTAGGGAAGGGTTTGACGACCACGCTGGCGCTCGCCCCGGTCTCAAAGACAATGTTCTCAATATTCGTCACCAGAATGTTGACGTCGGGTCCCTTGCCGCCACCGGCTGAAATTTGATCGAACCCGTTCATGGGCGCGGCAAGTTCAAAGATCACCATGGCCTGCAGTTGCTTGCTGCCGATGTTCAGGGCGGCCAGGTCCGACGTGGATGTACTATAAGTCCCCGATGTGCTCAGAGTCGGGTTGGCCGGAAAAGGGGTGACCGGGGGGCTGCTATTGCCAAAGAGGTCCACGATCGTGCCGGGGTTCCCGTCGCTCCCGGTGCCGGTCAGCAGACGGAGGAATTGCGGAACAGGGAGATTGCTGACATAGGCAGGATCGGACGCGGAGCCGATCACGGGCGAGACAGGGATGGTCGCGCTGACCGCCGGGACGATCTTCGGCGTATTGTAGACCACGCAGGTGCCTGTGGCAGTGGAACTCAGGTAGGTCGTCTTATAGTCAGGATTCGTGTTGCCGGCATTGACAGAGCCAAGGTTGTTGTTCGCGTCCGCGGTGCAAATGACATGAAGGCCGATCTCGGAGAGCGTTAGCAGCCGGCCGAGGCCCGAGGTGGTGGTCCCGCTCTTGGTGATTTGCAGAGGGATGACCTCACCATTGGTGGCAAAGTTGACGCCGGCAGGATTACTGTGGTCGTTCAGGTTTGTGCACCGGATGTAATCGACGATTTCGGTCAGAATCTGGTCCCGTTCGACGCCGACTCCGTATTTGGCCAGGAGACTGTTGACTCCGCCGCTGGGACCGTAGCCTGGAATTTTGGCCGAGGTGAGATCCTGTAGATAGCCATAAACCGCCTGATTGCGCGCTTCATTGGTCCAATCATTGGTCGCGCTGGCCCGGTCATACCGCTGGAAATAGTAAGCGTGGGGCGTCCCGCCGCTGCCGGTATTGGTCGTCGAACAAAACGCGATCAGCTTGTCAAAAGCAGTCTGGGTCATCGTTTTTCCCTCGGTTGATGTGCGCGTCGTGTCGGGGATGGGCCACATGGCCACGCGGGGAGTGCCGAAAAGCGTGGTTTCCGGAGAGCGACTATGGGTCGTCAGGAAGAACTTGCCCGTCTCGAGCTGCTGACGGGTGAAGTAGGGAGAGGTGGGGGTCTGGGGCGAACTGGTATTAAGCTTGCCGTTGCGAGTGCGGGCTGGTGGCGCGGTACCCGTGGAACTGGTCGAATAAAGTAATTCACCGAGCGCGGTATAGAGCCGGTTCCGTTTGGGCGTGATGGCAATATTATTGGTGAGGGAAGTGGTCGCCCCGGCATGCGAGGTATCCGCGATCCCTCCCTGCGAACCGCCATTGTCATTGTACCGGGGCAGGATGCCGAAAAGGGTGGAGGTATAGGGCCAGGGAAGATTGCCTCCGGAACCGGAATCCTGCGTATTGGCGCCTGCTCCTGTCGGCGTATAAGCGAAGGCGTAGGGATTGAGGCCGCCATTGATAGGATCGGTTAGAATCTCGGGCATAGAAAAACCGGCGGTAGCGGGGTCAGGAGTAACGGCGAGAGCCCGGAGGATGTAGTAAAGAATGGTGGTGGCCGGATGGCCGGGATAGCGCTGGTATTCACCCTGCACGGGCTGGTCTGCGGCCATGAGCTTGAGATCCTCCCAGCTTCCACCGTAACGGGGAATATCCCATGAAGCGGGCGCCCACGCATTGCCGGTTTGATCGTAAGCGGTCGAAAAGAAAACACCACCGTCGGACACCAAAATGCCATTGGAATTCTGGTCAGCCCGGAAACTGACGCTTCCAGCCGCCGTGTTGATATTGACCTTGCAGGTGTCGTCATCGGTCCAAAACGCAACCCGCCCCACGATGGGATTGGCAGCGGTGGGGGCATTGGGAGGCGTGAAGGTCGCGATGGTCCCCGTCCCGCCGGTTGGTGCGACGATTTGTCCGTTGGCCAAGGTATAAAGCCATTGGACGGGCATGTAGGGCTGATTCAGGGTGGTGGTGTTGGCCGTGGGGAAAACGGGGGATGCGCCGACGGTGTTGACGAAGAATCCGGGCATCTGCACGCACTGGGCAGTATTGGCCGGGTTGCGATTATCAAGGATCGGATAGATGACATAACTGCTCGCCGGGGCGCTGGGATCGGTGACGGTGATGGGGGCATTGAGATCCACCCAACGGGCGGGGTTGGACCAGCCGGTCGTTCCCGTCCCGGTGATTTCGGCGGAATTACCCGAGGCGTCCAGCACATCGGTGACCAAGCTGGTCGTCAGGGAAGGGGCCGAGTAGAGCCGGTAAATTTTTTGCAGCGCACCGGTACTGTCGTAGACGCGGATGGCGCCCGGCTGCGAGGCCCAGGTGTACGGAGCGGTTCCGCCGCTCGTGTAGGTGGTCGCGTCGTTGATTTCCGCCTGGACGAGATTGAGCACGGTGTCGGCGAGCAAGCGGGTCCCGGTTGTGGCACGGTAGTTGGCGGAGGAGGTCCGCGCCACTTCGGCGCGCATGAGGAAGGCGACGACGAGCACGGTCAGGAGGATCAGCACGGCGAGGACGCTGATCAAGGCGATGCCGCGCCGGTTTCCAAAACGACGACGACACCGTGACTGCCCGGCGGCGGGAGACTTCCAATTCATGGGCGATAGACCAAAGGCGTGGCGGTAAGGGGATTGATCTGCACGATCGCGTAGTTCTTGATCGGTGCGGTCAAAGTGGAGTAGTTGGTGGCGGCATATCGTGCCGGGACGATGGCCAGGCAGTAGTTGGGAATGCTGAGCACGGGGGTCATGATGCCGGTGGGGCGGAATTCAAAGGGATAGTAGCTCGCGTTCAAGGTCGGCCCGGCATTGGTCATGATCGAAGGCGCGTTGGTGCTAAAAGCGGAAGAGAGCGTGTTGTTCTCCGAGATGGCCGTTTTTTGGGGGAGAATGGAGATGCGCGTGAGGGGCACCCAAAGTCCGGTGGAGCTGTTCGTACCGAGCTGCAATTGGTTGAACCCGGAGGAAGCCCCGGAGAGCTTGAAGAGGCGCAGTTCGACCGTGGTGTTCCGGGACGAGGAGAGCTGCTTGGCGAGGTTGATTTCGTCGGCGACCTGCTGGCCGGCGCGGTTCATGTTGTTGCTTTCCACCACGGAACTGATGGCGGGGATCGTGACCGCCATCAAGATGGAGATGATCCCCATGACGACGAGGAGTTCGACCAGCGAGAAGGAGCGGTAGCGTCGCGAGGAGCGCCGCGACAGGAGACGGGAACTCATTGCGAATTGTCGCTCCATTTGGACTCCTTCATCGTGACCGAGGTATTGAGAATCTCGAAAGCGATGTGGGCGGCGGACAGGGAGGTGCTGACCGAGGCGAGGTCGGCCTGGTACTGGGTGTATTTGGAGGAAACGAATTTCCCCTTGAGAGCGTTTTCGATGACGGTGGGAGGGGTGGCGCCCATGTTGAGGCGCGCGGCGGAGGTCTCGCTGATGACGATCATGGTAATCTGGACGGTGGGGGGCAGCTGGTTGGCGGTGATGGGTTGCGTGCCGCTGGTCGGCATGGCGCCATTCTGGGAGTCGTAGTTGTAGTCGGTGGTCAACCGGCTGCCGTCATAAGTGCCACCGGGCGGGTCCTCCACATCGGAGAGGTGGGGCCAGACGATGAGCGCGATGACGTTGTTGACCAGCGGGGTGTCGTTGGTGTTCGGTGCGCCGGTGCCGAGGTTGCCAATGGTGTTATTGATCCAGGCGTGCGTGGACCAGAAAGTGGCCATACTGGTCCAGTAACTCGTCCAAGTGGCGGCGTTGGCACTGGAAGCCGGGGTGGCGGGCCAGTTGCAGTAGGCCGCGAGATTTTCGGTCGGCTCAAGTCCCTGGATCAGGCGATAACGATACCGCGCCGTCGCGGGCAGGGAGCCGGGGCGAAAACTGGTGTCGGGACCATAAGCGACGAAGAAGCCGCAAGCGTTCAGCAGGCCATCCGTCGAGCGGAGGGTCGAATCGGTCGAATACATGCAGGGTGTCGTGAAATAGACTTCCTGGCCGTAGCCACTAGCCGGCCCGCCGCTGTTATTTTGCACATTATGTCGCACGAGGAACTGGAGGTCCGACTGGCGCTCGTAAACGGTGGGGGAGACCGGATTGTCGTAGTCCCAGTAGGTGTTGAGCGTGGCTTGGGAAAGCTTCTGGCTCATGAGGTCGAACGCGGCGCGGGCAGCGGCGAAGGTGTCGACCTTGACGGAGGTGTTGACGACGGTCTTGGCGACGGTGTTGGTGATGGTGAAGAGGATGCCGAGAAGGATGACGAGCACGGTGATCGCGACCATCATCTCGATCAGCGAAAATCCCTTTTTCCCCGGCGAGGTTCTCATGAGGGAAATACGGCGCATGATCTGAGGGAAAAACGGTTCTCGTCAATAGTTCTTCTGCTTGGCCGCCAAGAGATAGTTTGTGCTGGTTACCCGGTTCGCTGCCGGTGCCGGGTAGGGATAGCTCAAGATGACTTGAATACTTTGGGCCGAATTGGTCTGGAACTGGAGGGTGGAGGAGGCGGCGTCCGGAATGTAGGCCTTGGTCAAGGCAAAGGAGGCCATGTAGTAGGCGCCGGTGCTGTTGGGAAGGATGTCGCCGTTGTTGTCGTAATAATTGACCTTGGTGGAAAGGCCCGAAAGGTTTCCGTTGCCTGAACCAAAATTGAGCTCCTGGAGTTCGGCCCGGATTTCCTGGGTGATGTTGGCCTTGGCGGATTCGTTGGAGGAATCCTGCACGGACTTGATGCCGGTGGGCAACGTGCCGATCAGGGCGAGGACGGCAAACGACGTGACGCCCAGGGCGATCACGACCTCAACGAGGCTGAACGCGCGGCGGTTCATCGAATTGATTTTAGAGAAGAACATTACTTTGTAATGACGTTGAAGTTACGGTCGCCTAGAAGGTCGTTGATTGCAAACGGAATGGTGCCGCGACTTACCACCGAAGTGGTATCGGTCAGAATTGAACGGGTAGCGGGTTGCTTATAGTTCATTTGCGTACGATCTCGATTTGCGGAATCCATAACGAAAGAAGGAGTAACGGCGTAAACACAACGTAATCCAATCAATCGCGATTATGGTAGTCTTTGCCTGATCGCAAATATGCTATTTGCTGACTGGCTCGGAGGTTGAGGCGCTTAACCATGCCAGACATGCACACGGGATGACCGGGGATTTTCGGGTTTGATGGAGATGGGGGAGGTTCCCTCCAGCTTCTTGAAGTACTGCTGCTTGAACTGGCTGGGGGTGACTCCGGTGGTGCGGTGAAAGACCTTGCTGAAGTTGACGGGATCGATAAAGCCGGACTGCTCGGCGACCTCGGCGATGCGGATGCCCTGGTTCTTGAGGAGCTCCTGGGCGCGTTCGATGCGGGCCTTGCGGATGTAGTAGCTGAGGTCGACATCGACGTGCTGCTTGAACTTTCGGCTGAGAAAATCGGGATGACACCGCAGGTGGGTGGCGATGTCCTTGACGAGGAAGGGCGTCCCGACGTGGGTGTGGATGTAGCGGAGGGTGCCCTTGACGATGTAAGGGAGTTTCTCGGTTGCGCCGCCGGGGATGTCCTCGAGGGTGTTGCCGTTGGAGGCGATGAGGTCCCGGTACCAGTAGCCGGAGTCCTTCACGGTGCGCTGTTGCGTCTGGTAATCGACGTGGATGAGCCCGTAGCGGTGCTTGTAGCCCTCGGCCCACTCGAAATTGTCCAGCAGGGACCAGGCAAAAAAGGCGCGGACATCGATGCCGTTGCGGACGGCCCGTTGCAACTGGAGCAGGTAGGTGTTCATGAAGTCGATGCGCGCGGGGTCGTGCACCCGGCCGTCGACGCTGATCCAGTCGCAATTGGACATGCCGCTCTCGGTGATGACGATAGGGAGCTTGTAGTGGTCGGCGAAAAAGCGGGGGCCCCAGTAGAGGCACTCCGGGGTCTTTTTCCAGAGAGCGAAGGTGCGGGGGTGGCCGACCGGGGTGGGCGGATGGATCGGTTGACCCTCGGCGTCGGCCTTGGTCAGGACGCCTTCGTACATGCTGCAGCCGTAGAAATCGATCGGCTGGTGGATGATGTCGAAGTCGCTCGACTTGAAATGGGGCACGGAAGCGCCGTAGGCGCGGAGTCCCTCTTCCGGGTAATGGCCGAGCACGACGGGGTCGCCCCACCAGCGGTTGTTCCACAGGGTCCCCGAGCGGACATCCATGGTGGCGCGGCGCGCGGCCTCGATGTCCTCCGACGATTCGGTCGCGGGATAGCAGACGAGCGAGGCGGGCGACCAGCCGATCATCGGCTTGCGCTTGGCGCCGGCGCGGATGGCCTGGACCGAGCGGCCATGGGCGAGGAGGCTGTTGTGCCCCGCCTGCAGGACGTCGCGGAAATCGAGTTTCAGTCCGGGGGCCTGTTCGCCGTTGACGTGGCCGAGGCCGATGAAACATTGCGGTTCGTTCAGCGTGAGCCAGTGGACAACGCGATCAGAGAGCCGCTCGACGATGAGCGCGGTGTAGCGCTCAAACCACTTGGGGCTCTCCGGGTTGAGCCAGCCGCCGCGCTGGAAAAGGGCATGGGGAAAATCCCAGTGAAAAAGTGTGACCCACGGCTCGATGTTCTGCGCCAGCAACTCGTCGACGAGCTTGTCGTAGAAATCGATCCCGGCCTGGTTGACGGTGCCGGTGCCCTGCGGGAGCACCCGCGGCCACGAGACGGAAAAGCGGTACGCCTTGAGGCCGATCTCGTGCATGAGATCGACGTCGGACTTGTAGCGATGGTAGTGGTCGCAGGCGATGTCCCCGGTATTGGCCTCCCAGATCCGGCCCGGCTGATGGGCAAACGTATCCCAGATCGACAGGCCCTTGCCGTCTTCATTCCAGCCACCCTCAATCTGGTAAGCGGAGGTCGACGCGCCCCAGGTAAAATTAGAGGGGAAACTCATGGTGGATTATTTCAAGGTCAGGAATGACAGGGTTCTTTTGGGGCAAATCAGGCAACGTCAGGAAAATGGAGTTTTTGCCACGGGGATGGGTCAAAATCACGTCTTTTGATCGTAAATGCGCAGGGTTAGGGAAGCTTATGCAGAAACTGCCCAACGACTAGTCAATAGCTGACCTTAACCGGTCGCCTCTTGTTTGTCGATACTGGTGATGGCGTTTTGTTTCTAAAGGAGGAGAGGTCTATCGACAGACTTTAAACTTGTTATCTGGGATTTGGCTGGCTCGTATGACAACAAGTCCACTTGAATTGGGTTTTCCATCGGAGAATAAAACCATGTTTGGCTTCAGATACATCAAAGTTCCCCCCTCCACCTACATCCTCGTTTACCGTGGAGGCAAAGTTGCAAAAGAAGGCGCAGGGCTATCTTTCTTTTATTATGCCCCGACCACGTCCCTCGTTGCCATTCCTGTAGCCAGCACAGATGTCCCCTTTATTTTTCAGGAAATCTCTGCTGATTTTCAAGAAGTGACGATCCAAGGGCAGGTGACCTACCGCATTGCCGATCCCAAGCGTTTGGCAGGCCTACTGAATTATACCCTGGATCGGCGTGGCATTAACTACGCTTCGACTGATCCAGAAAAGCTCTCTCAGCGCATAATTAATATTATCAATGTTCTGACCCACAAAGAATTGCAGCAATTGCCCATGCGGGAAGCCCTGAGAGCAAGTGACCTGCTTGTCCGCAGTGTGACCGAAGGTTTGCGTGCGTCTCCTGAAAATGAGGCCCTCGGTTTGGAAATCCTCGGTCTGTCCATTCTGGCCATCCGGCCCGTTCCTGAAACCGCGCGTGCCCTGGAAGCGGAGGCGCGTGAAAGGTTGTTGCGTGAAGCTGACGAGGCCATTTCCAGTCGCCGCAATGCAGCTGTGGAACAGGAACGCAGTATCAAGGAGAACGAACTCAACACCGAGATAGCCGTGGAAATGAAAAAACGGCAGATACGCGAAGCACAGCTCGACGCTGAGCGTATGGTCCAGGAACGACAGCATCAATTGCGAGAGGCTGAGGCCGCCTTTGCCACGATACAGGAAGAAAAGCGCCAGGAGCTCGTGCGCCTGGCCACGCTTAACGCGAAAGCGGAGTCTGATGCCAAGGCCTACGGCGTTGCTGCCTTGGTCAAAGCGGTGAGCGATACGGATCCGCGTGTTTTGCAGGCCCTGGCCACCAGTGGCATGAAGCCGCAACAATTAATCGCCCTTGCCTTTCAGGGACTCGCCGAGAAAGCCGAGAAAATTGGCACCCTGAATATTTCCCCGGAGTTGCTCAGAGAATTGCTCGAGTCCAAAAAATAGTCTGGCGGTTGCAGCAGAAACCGTCGCGGCCATGCAGATCATTCAGGAAAAAATCGTTCTCATCACGCGCCCAAGTCGGCTGGCTGGTCTCAAACGCCGCTTCAGCACCCGGGCGCGAGCGCAGTTCTATGTCGAGCACCTCCACGCTGATTTCAAGGATTATGAGACGGAGGACGAACAGTACGACCGTTCCGTTAAGCAGGCGACGGAACACCTGCGGGCCTTTCGTCGTGTCCAGGTGATAGATCGTTCGTACCTGCCCAACTTTCTTTTTGGCCCGAAGGACATCGTGGTTGCCCTTGGCCAGGATGGCCTGGTGGCCAATACCTTAAAATATCTCGATGGCCAACCTCTTCTAGGAGTGAATCCCGACGTGAAGCGTTGGGACGGAATTCTGCTTCCGTTCCAAGTGAAAGATCTGCCTAAGATTATGCCCCAAGTTGTGGACGGCAAGCGTCCCCTCAAAAAGGTCACCATGGCTGAGGCTCGCCTGAATACCCAGCAGGTTTTTTATGCAGTGAACGATTTCTTTATCGGCGCCAAGAGTCACACTTCCGCTCGTTACGAAATACGTCACGGCAACCACCGTGAACAACATTCGTCCAGCGGGGTCATTGTTTCTACCGGGTTGGGATCGACTGGCTGGCTGCGCAGTGTTTTGACCGGCTCTCAGATCATTGCTTCCGCTTCCCACGGTCTGCCGCCGGTGCCTCAAAAGTACAAGCCCGTTCCCTGGGATTCCCAACAACTATTCTTCAGCGTTCGAGAGCCGTTTCCGAGCAGGAATTCGCAAACTGGATTGGTCTTCGGTCAAGTTACTGCGGCCAGTCCTCTTAAGCTCACATCGCAGATGGCAGAAAATGGAGTGATCTTTAGCGATGGAATCGAGAATGATTTTGCTGAGTTTAACTCTGGTGCAAGTGTAACCATCCTGCCTTCGAAGCGGCATGGAATTCTGGTGGTTTAGTCTTGCGCGTCTTCCAATAGTTTTAAATTAGCCCTGCCCAAACCAGGCAAGTTCGGCGTATCGAACTTGGGGAAAAGTGTGCCTGTCCCATTTCGCCGCTGAGCGGTCTGGGTGATTTGCGACACGTGCGGGGCCACCCAGGGGTGCTGCAGGTGAATTCGCAGTGGTCTGCGCGGGGTTTGGCGATAATACTCGCGGCTGGTGAACTTGGATGGGACAACAACTCCTTCGGTCGGACGGAGCGAGCGATTTCCTTATCTGGAGGGGGCACGGGGTCTGGCGGCCTTTCAGGTGGTCCTGACCCATTTCGCGTCCGCCTTTCTGGTGACGTTGGCGCGCCATGGTGAAAATGTGACGCCACACTATGCCTGGGAGTCGTGGCTGGCGTGGACGCCGGTTTATTTTCTGGTCGATGCCACTTTTGCGGTGAATTTGTTTTTCATCATCAGTGGTTTTGTCCTGGCGAAATCGTTCCTGTCGGGTGAGCTTTCGTTCGTTCGGCAGGTGATCAAGCGGTACCTTCGACTGAACATTCCGTCGGCGGTTGCGTCGTTGCTGGCTTTGGGCCTTTTATGTTCGTTCCCTTTGGCCCGCGCACACGCCATTCCGCTCATTGCCTCGCCGTGGGTGACGTGGCTTTATCCCGTTCCCATCACCTTGTCGCAGCTTGTTCCGGAGATGATTTGCTCCATTGTGATTGGTTATCGCGAGTACTCGATCTTTTCCGGCTTCAGTTGGATGCATCCCCTGATTGATCCACTTTCGATTGCCAGCAATCTTCCGCCCTTGTGGACGCTGCATGTGGAATTTTGGGGCTCAATCCTGGTGCTGGGAATGGCGAGGTCCTACCAGGCGGCGCCGCGCGCCCTTTTTTTCATCGGTATCGCCGGGCTTCTTTTTTTTCTGGGCTGCAGCCAGTTCTCGCTGTTTGTCGTGGGCTTTTGTTCCTACCTCTTCCGTGGCTTGTTCAGCGGACAGTCATCGAAAGCAGCGTTCCTGGGAGCGGGGCTGGCCATTGCCGTGGGTATCCTGATGACAACTTCGGTTCTCCCAACCAATTCACTGTATCTCTTCTCCACGCAATTTGCGGCTGTTCCCGTTTTCCTGGGGATATTGCTCAGCTCCCAGGTGCAAGCTCTGCTTTCAGTGCGTTGGGTGGCGTGGCTGGGAAAGATTTCCTTTGGCCTCTATCTCGTTCATTTCCCGATCCTGTTTACGGTGGGCTTTTCGATCTTTGTGTTTTTGAGGTCTTATCTGGACTACGGATGGTGCGTGGGGCTGACGACGGTGTCGGGGGTGGGGATTTCCCTTTTGGTCGCCACGCTTTTTGAAAAGCTGGTGGACCGTCCGGCCATTCGGTTTTCGCGGGCCGTGGTGAGAAGGCGACCGATCAGCCCTGTTCCAGCCACGCCAACTCCGCAGCATCAAGCTTGATCGGTTCGGCGGCGAGAGCCTCCTTGAGGCGATCGGTGTTCTTGGTGCCGAGGATCGGGAAGACGGGGAAGGGGTGGTTGAGGAGCCAGGCGAGGGCGATCTGGTTGGGGCTGACCTGGCGCTTTTGGGCCAGCTCGCGGGCGCGGGACCAGCGTTGCTCATTTTCCGGGGTGGTGTAATCGCCTTCCGCCGGGAAAGTGGCGGAGGCGAAGAAGCCCTTGGCGGTGGGGCAGTAGGGGGCGACGGGCAGGAGGGTTTGGCGGTGCCAGGCGACTTCCCGGGGCTCATTCAAGCCCAAGCGGGTCTTGTGGGCGGCGAGGCTCCAGCGCGGGGAGGAGAGGGCGAAGGTCTGCAGGTTCTTTGCCTTGGCGTAGGCATGGGCCTCGGTGAGGCGCTGCGTGGACCAGTTGCTGGCCGCGAGGTGGCGGATGCGTCCGGCTTTGATCTCGGCATTGAGCATGTCGATGATTTCGCCGACGGGGACGCGCTCGTCGTCGGTGTGCAGGTAGTAGAGGGAGATGGTGTCGCATTCGAGCCGGGCGAGGCTGTCGTCGATATCGGCGGCGATGCGGCCCGGAGAGAGATGGTAATCGACTTTGCGATAGCGCCACAGCGACTTGGCGCCGCCCTTGGTGGCGATGACCAGGTCCTTGAGTCCGCGCCGGCGGACGTAATCGCCGATGCTGATTTCGCTGAGGCCGTTGCCGCCGGGGAGCCAGTGGCAGTACATGTGGGCGGTGTCGAAGAAATTGCCGCCCGCCTCGACAAAGGAGTCCAAGAGAGCATCCGATTCCTTGGGCGGGAGTGCGAAGAGATCGCCGAGACCGCAGCAGAAGGTGGAGACGCGGAGATCGGTGCCGGGGAGGGAATGGAGTTTCATGGAGTAGGGTTGATATAGCGGAGGAGTTCCTCATGAACCACGGTGGCATCAGGAAGTTTCGCGGCATGGGACATCGCGTGATGTTTTTCCGTGAGGAGGATCGGCCAGTCGTTCTCGTCCTCGGGGCAGCGTCCGTGCGAACCGCGCACGAGGGAGGCATCGAGCGGGATGACGTTGAGGAGGCCGCGGAGTCCGAGCTTCTTGCGGAGCAAAAAGGCGGCGATGCGGAGCTTCGGCCAGCGCAGCCTGGGATCGATGAAGAGTTCCGCGGGGTCGTAGCCGATCTTGCGGTGGATATCGACGGTGCGCGCGAAGTCGGGGGCGAGGGCGTCGTCCTCCCAGAAATAGTAGGTGAACCAACGGCGCGGTTTGGCCACGACGATGAAATCGCCGCTGCGCCGGTGGGCGAGGCCGAGCTTCTCTTGCGAGGGGCGATCCCAAATCGATTCAACGCCGGGCTCCGCTTCGAGAGCGGCGCGGACTTTCGTTTCCAGCGAGGCATCGTTGAGATAGATGTGGGCGACTTGGTGGTCCGCGACGGCGAAGACTTTGCTCGCACCGCAGTCGAGCGTTTCGAGGCCGAGCTCGTCCTTGAGCGCGAGCCAGCCGTGGCGGCGGAAGAGCCGGTTCAGGTGGATGGGGGTGTCGACCTCGGTGATGCCGTATTCGGAGAGAACGGCGACCTGGACGGAACGCTGCTGGAAATAGGAGATGAGATCGCCGACGAGTTCGTCGACGAGGAGCAGATCGGATTTGATTTTCGGATCGTTCGGACCGAGGCGCTGCAGGTTGTAGTCGAGGTGCGGCAGGTAAACGAGATTGAGCGTGGGTTGATGTTTCTCCTCGATCCAACGCGCGGAGGCGGCAATCCACTGTGAGGAGGCGATCCCCGCCGCGGGGCCCCAGAATTGGTGGAAGGGGAATTCGCCGAGGTCTTCCTTGATTTTCGCGCGGAGCGAGAGAGGGCCGGTGTGGATGTCGAAGACCTTGCGGCCATCGGCGGGATAGAGGGGGCGCGGGGTGATGGACCAATCGACCGACGCATGCATGTTGTACCACCAGAAAAGCTGGGCGCAGGTGAAACGGGGATCCTGGGCGCGCAGCTTGTCCCAGAGCTTGGGGCCGGTGACGAGATGGTTCGATTGTTTCCAGAAGTGGACCTCGGCGAGATCGCGGTCGTACCAGCCGTTGCCGACGATGCCGTGTTGGGCGGGCGGCAGGCCGGTGAGATAGGCCGACTGCGCCGTGCAGGTGACAGCGGGGAAAGCGGGGCGGATCCAGGCTGCCTGGCCTTCGCGGGCAAAGGCGGAGAGGCGCGGCATGTCGGTGAGGAGCGAGCGGGTCAGTCCCACGACATTGAGGACGACGGTGCGGCGCATGGAATTTAACGGGCGGCGCGTTGAGCCAGTTCCAGAATAGAGTCCTGCATGAGCTTGGAGTCGATTTCGTGGACTTCCACGCCGCGACCGATTTCAGCGAGGAGCGTGATGGTCAATTCGCCGCCGAGGTGCTCGCGGAATTCCTGCAGGCCTTCGAGCAGGAGTGCGTTACCGTCCGGGCCGGTTTGCGACATGAGGGGATCATGAAGGGCGAAGCCGAGCTTTTGGATGAGGGCGAGCACGCGCTCCATTGCTTCGGTCGTGAGCATGCCCTTCTTGTAGCTGTAGAGGACATCCAGGGAAAGTCCCATGGCCACGGCTGTGCCGTGCGAAAGCGCGAAGCCGGACATCTGCTCCAACTTGTGCGCGGCCCAATGACCGAAATCGAGCGGACGGGCGGAACCGAATTCGAAGGGGTCGCCGGATTCGGCGATGTGGCGGACATGGAGCTCCGCGCACCGGCGGATGACCGGTTCCATCGCGCCGGGTTCAAAACGGGCGAGGTCGCCGGCGTTGCGTTCGATTTCCTCGAAGAAAACGGAGTCGCGGATGAGGGCGACCTTGATGGCTTCGATCAAGCCGGCGCGCTTTTCTGCCGGGGGAAGGGGGGCGAGGAAATCGCTGTCATTGATCACCGCGAAGGGCGGCGCGAAGGTCCCGATGAAATTCTTCTTTCCGAACGCATTGATGCCGTTTTTCACACCGACGCCGCCGTCGGCCTGGCTGAGCGTCGTGGTGGGCAGGCGGATGTGCCGGATGCCGCGATGAGCCGTGGCGGCGGCGAATCCGGCGGCATCGAGGAGCGCCCCGCCGCCAACGGCGAGCAGGTAGGAGTGGCGGCAGATGCCGTAGCGCTCGATCTGGTGATGAAGCTTGTCGACGAGATCGCTGTCTTTTTTGGCGGTTTCGCCTCCGGTCACGACGAGGGGCGGGCGGACGAGTTGGGCGGGCGATGATTCGAGGGCGAAGGAGGAAGCGATTTCTTCCATCAGCGAGGGAAAGGCCTGCGCCACGCCTTCATCCATGATGACGAGCGCCTTGGCCGGGGTTTTCGCTTTGGTCAAAGACAGGACCTCGGCGAGCAATCGGTTCTGCGGCGAGAAGACGGCGCGCGTGAAATAGACGCGGTGCGCAAACGGGACGGTAATCGTGCGCTCGATGGAAGTGGTCATGGACCGGACAACCTTACGTGGCCGGGATGAACCGTTGCAAGAGGAGAGCGAGGAGGAAGAGTGGGAACCAGACCACGAGGGCGGCCAAGGGCGCGAAAAACGGCGCGGACGCGGCCATGTTCAGGTCGAGCAGGATGATGCCGGCGAGAAGTCCCGAGACGGTGCGTCCGATGGAGGGACTGGTCTTGCGCCAGAGCGGGACGAGGAGCCACGCCATCCAGCCGACGAGCAGGAGGGCGGCAAGCACAACGGAGGGAGCCTGGGCATACATCCAATGCATCCGATGGAAACAGTAGGCCTCGATGCCGATGGGCACGACCACGGCAGGGAGGAACAGCAGGAACGGCCATCGGCTGGCTTTGCCGGGCTTGCTCTCGTTGCGGGCGACATAGGTGATGCCTGCCACGTAGAGGCCAAGGGGGAGCGCCAGGGGAAGGAACTTGATGACATCCCAGGCCATGGACAAAAAATCATTGCGCAGGTAGTCCGAGGCGTGGTCCCACCAATTGCCGTAACCGATGTCGAACCAGTGGGCTTCCCTGAAAGCGGAATAGGCCAGCAAATAGAGCAGACAGCGGCAAAATCCCATGAGGAGCGGTGCCCAGGCCACATCCTTGTGGTGGAAATCGTAGAGAATGATGGCGGCGACGAGAACCAGCGCGAACCCGATGGTGACCGGACCAAAGATGGTAAAAAGCGCGCAACCGGCGGTGAACCATAAAATCGCCAGGAGACCGACCGTACGCCGGGCTATTTTTCCGGCGGGAACAGGGCGCGCGGGACAATAGCGGGCGTCGAAGGAGGCGTCGCAATAGTCATTGAGGTACATCCCGCCCATGTAGAGAAAGCTGCCGCCGAGGAGGAGGAAGAAGAGGGGCCAAAAGGTTTCATTGGGACCGACATAATTTATTCTCGCGGGGCCCATCCAGGGGCCGTCGGCGATGACCCAGCCGACCAACACGTTTGACCAAACCGTGGGGAGGTTGGAGATGCGACCGAGGATGAAGAGGGTCCTCAGGTGGCCAAAGAGCAGTCTCATGCTTGCGACGTTATAGCAGGACTTTCGCTTAAAGCATCCGTCATCCTGAACTTGTCGAAGGATCATGCGTCCCCTCAGAGGCACGGAGAATACTGATTTTTCAGCCCTAGGCGATTCAGGAGGTAACAGGGGGAAACAGCGGGAGGAAGTCTAATCCGTTTGGTACAGCCGATTGTGCCATGCTCAAACGATTTATTGCAGTGCGGGCAGGTAACTTCCCCAGGGGGAGCCTTAGCAAAATCCAGCTTGCACCCAAGGGGAGACAGGAGGAGCATTGCAGCGAAGTGACGCCCCTAAAAGCTCCTGCCTTGGTTGCGGTCGCGGTTAGTCTCTTGGCGATTTGGTCATATTTATTTCTGACGTCCGCACAGTGCACGGAATCTCTAAATCTCACTCAACCGCCTGAGAAATTTCATGAAATCTCAGATACCGCGTTTAAAAACTATTGGACGGAGAAGCAGCTGCATCCCGTAAATCCTTTTGACGCTTACTTGTTGAGACGTTCAGGAATTAAGTCAGGACGTTACTTCTTCGATTATGGAACTGACTGGGCCTTAGGGGGAGGCTATTTCGTCTACCGCGTTACCGTTAGCGCAGATGGGAAAGTTGAAGTCGAAGGAACTTCAATGGATAAATTTTGGATGCACTAGAAGGAAGCCCTCATTTTTTTAAATAGTACAATTTTTCCGGTACAAATTCGATTTTTCCTCTTGAAACGCTTTTTTAAAAGCATGACGAAGGATCAGCCTTTGGAAGATTTTCTAATTACCAGTCAGCGGCGATTTCGAAAGTCCCTTGGAAGCTGATCCTTCGACAAGTTGACTCGGTTCGCTCCCGCTCACCCTCGCCCTACGGGCCCGCCTGTGGCGGCTCGATCTTGCTCGCTCCCAGCTCGCTAGACCAGGATGACGGAGTTTTCAGACGAGACCTCTTTGGGTGAGCTGTCGCAAGCACCAGTCGTATTCGCGGACGAGTTGCTCGACCACGGACTTGGCGCGGAGTTCCTCGGGCAGGACTTCCCAGGTGTAGGTTTCCATCTCGAGGTGCGAGCAGAGGCCGGGTTGTTTCGCGAGGAGATCGAGCAGGCCGAGGAGATGCGGGGCGGTGGTCTGGCCATGGGGCAGATTCGCCGCGTGCAGGGGGACATGAAAATGGATGCGCCACTCCTGGTCGCCGGAGGGGCGGTCGAGGGCGAGATCGAGGTCCTTGTCGACGCGGAGGGTGCCGTCCTGCGTCCGCGCGACGACCTGATGCAGATAGGTGTCGTCGGCAAAACGGCGGAGCCACTCGCGGCTGGGGGCATCGGGCACGATTTGCAGCGCGGAGCTGAGATGAATTTTGCTGAGGCGGATGCCGGCTTTTTGGAAGGCGGCGACGACAGCGGCAGGCTCCTCGTATTCGACCGCGAGATGGCAGGTGTCGTAGTTGACGCCGAGGAAGGTGCGGAGCCGCGCATCGTTCGGACGGTCCTTCTCCATCTCCTGGAAAAAGCGGACGGTCTCGGCGCTGGTCTCGAAGAGTCCGAGCGGCTCCGGTTCCACACCCAGATGCAGGCGGCGATTGTGACGCACCGAACATTCCTCGATGTGCTCGAGACAACGCCAGAGTTGTTCGCGAATCCTGCCCTTCTGCTCGTCGGTGGTGATGAATTCCTTGAAGGAGCCGGGGGCCGTGCTGACGCTGCCCTCGACGCCCTCGGGCACGAGTTGCGCGAGCAGATCGAAAAGACGGTTGGTATAGGCGAGACGGTCGGGATGCGTCCAATCCGGGAGATAGACCCGCTCCTTGACCTTCGTGCCGTGGAACTGGCCGAAGGGAAACCCGTTGATGGTGAAAACGTAGCAGTGATGCTGCTGCAACCAGCGGCGGAAAGCCTCGAGCGCGTGCGGCTCACTCAACTGGCGCGACGCGAGATCGCTCAAGCGCAGGCCAATGGCATAAGGGCGGTCGGGGCTGACCTGTTCCTTGACCGCGAGGGTGTATTTTTCGAGCGAGGCCAGGGTCTCCGGCCAGTCGTCGCCCCGGTGAATATTGGTGCAGTAGGCGAGATGAAGATTATTTTTGAGACGCATCGCGGTGAGCTTCTCCGACGGTCTCGTCGACGCGGAACCTCGGATTCTGGCTGAGGAACTGCAGGGGATTTCCGTAGATGAGACGGTCGATCGCTGCTTCGCTGTGGCCGCGTCTTTTCATTTCGATCGCGGTCTTGGGGACGGCGAGGGGATCGCTGTGGCCCCAGTCGCAGGCGCAATTCAACCAGAGCCGCTGCGCGCCGTAGATCTCCACCATGTCGATGGCGCGTGAAGGCGTGCACTTCGATTGCGGATAGAGGGTGATGCCGGCCCAGAATCCGGCGTCGAGGACGATGTCCACGGTATGCTCCTCGACGTGGTCGATGATGACACGCGCGGGATCGACGCCCTGGTTGCGCTTGAGCATGTCGACAATCAACCGTGTGCCCTTCCACTTGTCCTCGAGGTGCGGCGTGTGGACGAGGATCATCTGGTTGTACCGCACGGCGAGTTCCACGTGCTTCTCGAAGATGGTGACTTCGTTCCGGCTGTTCTTGTTGAGTCCGATTTCGCCGATGCCGAGGACATTGGGCCGGTCGAGAAACGAGGGGATCATCGCGAGCACTTCCTCGGCGAGGCTCATGTTCTCGGCTTCCTTGGGATTGAGGCAGAGCCACGAGTAGTGGGGCAGGCCGAATTGCGCGGCGCGGCGCGGTTCATAGTCGGTCAACTGGCAGAAGTAGTCGTAAAAGCCCTGGGAGGAACTGCGGTCAAAGCCGGCCCAGAACGCAGGCTCGCACACGGCACGGCATCCGGCAGTGACCATCGCTGCATAGTCATCGGTCACCCGGCTGACCATGTGGGCGTGAGGTTCGATGTAACGCATGCCGGGGAAAGAGATTAACGTCCGGCCCAGGCGCCGCTGGCCGATTTCGTCCCTGCCTGGGCCGCCGGTTCTTCCGTCGGATCGCTCAGGGCGAGCAGGATCTTCTTTGCCTTGTCCGGGCCGGGCGTGCCCAATTCCTGCAGCGCGGCGCGGAACGCCTTCATCCGGAAATCGTCCGCGCCCTCGCTCCGTTCGATGCGGTCGAGAAAGGCGGCGAGATCGATCAGCTTGGACCGGGCCTCGGCGAAATAGAGATCAGTAATGCGCGAACGATCCATGGCCGGACATCACACCGTGGCATGGACCATTTCGAGCGCCCGCACCGCGTAGGAGGTGACGAGCACAGGGTCTTTTTCCCACCAGCGACCGCTCCTGGTATTCACCCAGAAACCATCGCTGGCCTGGAGGTCGAACAACCGGGTCGCCAAGTCGTGACGCCAGTTGGCCGACTTGCCGTCGGCCAGAGGAAGTGTGTCGCTGCCATAGGTCGAGAGGGCCTTGGCAATCGTATGGTAGTAGTAGAAGAGACCTTCCGGCCCGAGCGCGGCGTTTTCCTTCAGCGTGTAGTTCCGGCCGATCCAGTTGTAGACGGCGGTCACACGCGGATCGTCCCGCTTCAGGTCGGCGTAGATGTAGCTCAGGAGGCCCGAGTAGCCCATGCTGCCGTAGGAGCGGGGCACTTTCTTGCCGTCGATCTCGTCGTCGCCGTGGTTGTCCCCGGCGACGGGGGTGTAGATAAATCCGCCGAGGTTTTTCGGATCGCCGGTGACCCAGGGCTGGGCGTTGTACTTGGGCAGGTTCTGGCAGCGTTGGAGGAACCCGACCGCGGCATCCAGGTTCAGTTGCTTGGCGGCGGCCACATCCTTGCCGTAGACCGATGACTTGGTGTCGCGGAGAGCTTCGAGTCCGAAACAGGTGTTGGAGACGTCAGAATGAGGGCCGTCATCACCGTAGCCGATGCCGCCTTCGTAGGGATTCATCTTGCCGCCTTCTTTCGGGTAGAAATTTTGCGCGCCGATGATGAAGTCGCGGCCCTTGCGAATGGCGGTGTCGTATTTTTCCGGGTCGGCGGCCTTGAGCGCCATGATGGCGACGCAGGTGTTGTAGTTCTGGAGCACCTTGCCGTAGATGCCACCGTCCGGCTTGACGCAGGTCATCACGTAGTCGAGGCCCTTCTCCACAAAGTTGGGCCGCTTCGCCTTGATCGCGCCGGTCGGTTCGTTGAGGAACGAGAGCAGGACGAGGCCGGAGAGGGCAGGGTACTCGGGGCTGGTCCAAAAACCGGCGGAATCCTGCTTGGACTTCAAGAAGGCGAGGCCCTTTTCGATGGAACGCTCGATCTCAAGCTTGAGCGACTTGTCCTTCGCCATGGCGGGAACATCCGCAGTCGGTTCGCCGTAAGTGGTCTCAGGCAGGGAGGGAAGGGCGGCCGCGCCAAGGGCAAGGCGGATGAAGGTGGAGCGTTTCATGGTGGGTGCGAGGATTGGAATTCCTTAGAGATAACCCCAGGGCCATCCTAAAGTTTCATGGTTTTGCGGGAGCTGAATCTGCAAGAGCGATGGTGAGTTCAACCGGCGTGTCGATGGGAGGGACGGACTTCTCCTGGATCTGCCAAATCTGGTCGTCATTGTAGCCCTCGCGGGGATTATTGACAAGCGCTGTGGGGTCGGTGATCACGGCGATGAGGGAGAATTCCTGGTCGGCCAGGAAGACGCCGTTTTCCATCATGGAACCATTGTAGGTCCATGGACCGGGAGCCATCGTGCGCTTGGTCTGGAGATTGAAAATCCAGTCTTCGGCGGGGACTTCCTTCCGCTTGCCGTCCACGGTCCAGGCGAGCGTCAATTGCACGGACGGGCCTTTCAACTTGGGTGCTTCCTGAAGGTAGGCTGTATCGATGGCGGAAGGAGGGGCGGGGTCTTTTGAGTTGGCCTTGGCGCTTTCCTTGAGGCCGATCAACAGCAACGCCGCGTGGATGTCGTGCGGCGGTATCCTGGTCGAGAGCAGGCTTTCGTGGAGCTTGCCCTTCTCATTGACGAGGAGGTATTCGATCAGACCCTGGTGTTGATTCACGATGACGGGAAAGGTGATCTGGTGGTTCTTCTTGTCGAGGCGAATCCCGTTGAATTCAAAAAGATCGGGGGAGATTTCGCGCAGGACCGGCGGGGTTGCCGGGGCAGCGGTCGCGGGTGACGGAGCGGGTTGCGCGAGCAACGAGGGTGTTGCGGCGGCCAACGCGAGCAAGGCGAAAACAAAGCGGTTCATGGTCAATTGTCCCGGACGGCAATGGGATCGATGAAGACCGCCTTGACCCCGGCGTAGACCGATTCGGCCTGGAGCGTCACGGTCTTGGGACTTTGCAGGGAGATTTCCATGAAGCGCGGTTGGTCCCCGGCCTTGAAGGGAGGCGTGCGGCCGATGTCGCGCCCGTCAGCCAGGACCCGGACGGTCATCTGCGCGTTAGCGGGCGAATCGGACGACAGGGCGACCCGTACTGCAATGGCGCGGAACTTCGCGGTGAGGGGAAAATCGATCATCGTCCCCGTACTGGCGACCATGACTTGTTCCTGGTTGGGCCCCTGCCAGGACTGGACAGGGGGCAGGGTCTCGTCGGGGGCGGGAGCCATTGCGGGAGCGGCGGCAGCAGGAGCTGCATTGGTTGAGGGGGTATTTGAGACCGTGGGGCCGCCACCGGTCGTTGGAATTACAGGCAGAGCGGCAGAGGGAGGGGGAGGCGTTGCTTTCCAAGTGAGCTCGGCCAGGGGCTGGATGAACGAGGGCCCGGCCCGGAATTGCACCGCCTCGTCCGGGGTGAAGGGGACATTGACGCCGGAAATCTCCGCCACCGATAAAGAGCTGCCATCGATGTTGACGGCATTGCTGTTGACGGACGAGGCGTCGCGAAGCCGGACGGTGTAATTGGCGGGTGAGATTTGCACCGGGTGAAGGAAGCAGCCGCGGACCTCCGAACGGCTGTAGGTGGTGATGCCGAGCAGGACGGAATTGATGAGGACCTGTCCCGCATTGATGGAGTCAAAATCGCCATCCATGATGTCGCCGTTTTTCATCAGGAGGCCGACATGTGAGGCCATGTCGGCGATCTGGCTTCGCTTCGTGGGCAACATGAGGATCGCCGCGATTTTCGAACGCGGAATCGAGATGCGCTTTCCGCTCCGGATAAACGTACCCTCGGCATCGGGAGTCGCCGGGTCGAAGGTCAGCCGTTCGAAGTAACCGGCCAGGAACGAACCGCTTTGCAGCAGGACGCCGGGAGGCAGGATCTCGGCCGTCGACGGGGCCGGGGTAAAGGAAACGTTATCGAACGCGGCCTTGCCCAGTCCCTTGTCCCGCCGGCTGTCGACGAAGAAGCCGATCCATGGATTCTCCATGCCCTTGACCCGGAAATTATTCTGCCCGATTTGCTCCCACTCCTTGCCGTCGGTGGAAATGGCGGCAAAGACATCGGGCCCATAGCGGGTGAGGCGCATCCAGATGGGAAGGTCCATCGGAACAGAGGTTCCCTGGGCCGGCTTTCCGGCCTCGGGACGAACGGCGAGGCCGCCGTTGCTGGCCGTGCCCACGCCCAGCGCGAACATCATGGAAGCGGGGTCCAGGGTGTCGCGCAGCATCATGCCAGCGCCGGTCTCCCAGATTTCGGTGCTGATTTTTCTGACTTGGGCCGTCCACTGGCCATTGCCCGTCCACTGCTGACCGGCGAAATAGAGCATGTCCGAGGTGCGGGTGCCTCCGCCTCCTTTCTTTCCGTTCGGGGAGGTGCCGCTGCCGCTCATGGTAAAGGTGCCGCTGGCATCAGCCACCGAACCGGCGGCCTCGACCGGTCCGATGTCCTGTCCCTTCCAATTGGGCGGCAATTGCGTGCCTTTGTCCGTGCTGCTGTAATAAAAATTCAACTGAAATGGGGCATTGCCCAGGTCGGCCTCAAGGATGTCGGAGAGGTTGATCTCTTTCGAACTGTCGTCGACGCGGATGGAGGTCGAGCCGAGGGTAAGCTTTCCATCCACCTCGGGGGAATTGGCCAGGGGGATGATGCTGCCCGCGCGCAGGAGAGAAATTCCCGCGCCCAGCAGAATAAGACCCGGCAGGACGGCTTGCTTCATGGGATGCGCAAAAGACGGCGACGGTTAGCGTTGATAGAGGGGAAGGTAACCATAGGGCAGGGAGAGGACTGTTGTGAAGACCGCCGTGCACCAGTTCGACCCGACACCCTTGGCCCGGGGATCCAGGCTCTCATTCCAATAGTTCATGTCCCCCTCGGTGGTGACGTGACTGAGCAGGTATTTTTGCCCGAAGACCTGATAGTAGTCCTTCCATTTGTCGCCGCCCATGAGGTAGTGGGCCACGCCCGCGTAGTAGTTGCCATAGGTCAGCCACTCGACCTGCCAGTTCGGGTTGCCGCTTTGGTTGATGCTCTGCATGACATAGCGTGAGCCGTCCTTGATCATCGGGTCATCATAGAGTCCTGTGATCTGGAGCGCGTAGATCGCCGCGGCGGAGCGGGCGAAGCCGGGGCCGCCCTTGCCGGCCATGTAGGCGAAACCGCCGGTGTTTCCGACCTCGCATTTCTTGATGTACGCGATGGCCTTGTCGATCGTTGCCTGCGGCACGGCGATGCCGGCGCGCTTGGCCGCGCACAGGGCCACGGTTTGCGGAACGGTGACGGAAAGATCGGCGTCCTTCGAGCCGGGTTGATAGCGCCAGCCGCCCTCGGGGTTCTGGCCGTGGATAATCAGGAGGACCACATGCTCGAGCTTGGGCCGGATGACCGGATTTTGGGTCTCCCCGTAAAGCTCGGCGAGGACCATCGTGCCCAGGCCGTGGCTGTACATGTAGTGCGAGCGGTCGCCCTCGTTAAAGGTGCCGTCGGCCTTCACGGAATCGAGGAGGAACTGCATCCCGTTCTTCACCTGCTTGGCGTAGGGGCCGGCGTCGGGCAGGTTGCCGTTGGCCATGAAGGCCATCATCACGTAGGAAGTCAGGGCCACCGCCCATTTGTTGGAGGCGGCATTGGTCTTGTCTCCGGTCCAGGACCCATTGGGCAGTTGCTGGGCCGCGAGGTACTTCAACGCGCCGTTGATGACCGTTTCCGTGTTCTTGTCCACCTTGACCGTGTCATCAGGCGAGGCCGCGGGTCCCGGGGCATCGGCGTTGGCCAGCCGCCCGCAGGACAGAATCAACGCTACGGAGAAAAGGGCCGCGAAGCGATGGACGGTGAATGAAAGCCGCAACCTCATGGCGCGGCCGAAGACTGGTCGGCCAGGTTCTTCATGTACTGGTCGATCATCGGGGCATATTCCTGGGGACGCTTTTCCGATTGCGTCTGTTCGATCGCCGCGCGATCGCGAGAAGCCACGGTGACAAATTTTCCGCTGCCCGAGACGTCATGCATCGATCCCTTGTCGGTGCTGCCGCCAGCCAGGCTTTTGGCGGAATCCTGTCCGGGTTTGCCTGGTTGCTGGCCAGGCATGGGAGGGCCTTGACCGGGCATGGGGGGGCCCTGGCCCGGCGCAGGAGGTCCAGGAGGTTGAGGTGCCCCGGCGGCGGCCATGCCCGATTGGGCCATGGCGACGGAAGCCTGGGCCTGGGCCAGTGCGTTCTGGGCGGCGGTGGCAGCGGCGGCGGTAGCGGCGGCGTCGCCTTTAGCGGCAGCGGCCTGACCCTTGCCGATATCGGCTTTGGCATCGGCGACGGCGGCAGCGGCGGAACTCGGCAGGCCGGGCGTATTGGCGGCGGCCTGGGTATCCTTGGCGGCGGCATCCAGAGCGGCCGCGGCGGCGGCCATGCTCGGCGGCGGGGGCGTGGCGCCTGCGGGCGGTGTTCCGGGAGGTGTGGCATCGGAAAGGGCGGTGCTCACCGAGTCCTGCGCTTTTTGCAGCGAATTCGCCGCGGCAGCGAGGGCCGCCGGGTCGGCCGCCTGTTGCTGGGCCTGGGCGATCTGCTGGGCGACCTGCTGCTGGGCCTGTGCGAGGGCATCCTGGGCCGCTTTCTGGGCGGTCTGGGCATCGGCGGCCTTGTTGGGATCGTTCAAATCCTGCTGGGCCTGGTTCATCTTGTCGGCGGCATTGGCGAGATCTTTCGCCGCGTCCAGCGACAGGGGCTGGGTCGATTGCTGCAGCGCGTTAACCTGTTGCTGGAGTTGCTGCTGCTGTTGCTGCGCGGCGCTCGTGGCGGACTTGTCCTGGTTGTTCTGCGCCTGCGCAGTCTGGTTGTTGACCTGCTGCTGCTGTTGCTGCGCGTTTTGAATCTGCTTCTGCACGTCCTGGAGCTTCGCGACCGTGTCTTTCGAGGCATCATCGGCGGCCTTCTTCGCGTCGGCCAGTTGCTGCTGCATCTGCTTTTGCGCATCCTCGAGCTTGTCGATGGCGGCCTGCTGGCTCGTCGCGGCTTTCGCGAACGAGTCCGGCCCACCCCATTGCGAGCCGAGCGCGGCGCGGCTCAACTGCATGGGGTTGATCGCTTCCTTGACCAGGCCCGCCTGGGTGGGGCTCAGGGACTGCATGTCCTGCTGGAGGGAATTGGTCTCGTCGACAATCGCACCCTGCTTTTCATCGAGGCCGGTGACGCGCGGTTTGACGTTGGTCGCCGCATTGGTCTGCTGCAGGAGGGCTTTCTGCTCTTCGATCACCTTGGCCAGCGACGCGGCGGTGGCGGCGAGGGCATCGACGGCATTCGTGGCGGGATTGAGGTCCTGGGCAATTTTCTTCAGTTCGTCCCGGGCCACGGCCTGTGCCTTGAGCGCCTTCAGCAACTGCCCCGCCTTGAGGGCGTCGTTCGCCTGCTGCAAGGCCTGTGACAGGGCGCCATTTTTCATGTTCGTCTGGGCCTTCTGGATCGATTTGGTGTCGTCGGTCGTGCTGTTGGCCGCCGCCTTGTTCAATTGCTCCTGCGCCAGCGCCACTTCGTTGCCGATGGCTTCCTGGTCGGCCTGGACGATCTGCTGCGTGGTCTGCTGCATGCTGGTCAATTCGCTGGCCGATTTGCCGGCCGTCGCGCGAGCGACACCCGCCGCGGTCAACATCGTTTCGGTCTGGCGGGCGGCAAGTTCCTTGAAGCGCACCGGCAACTCATAGGCCGCCTGGCGCTGCTCGTAGTCCTTGAGGATCTGCTTGAACTGGAGAATGATCCCCTTTTGTCCCGCATACGCGTTGACGACATTCTGCTGGCTGGCGGCGGCGGTGGTCGAGTCGCCGGCCTTTTGAAGTGAGGCAATGACCCGGTCCATCTCCGGGCCGGAGAGATGGGTCAACGCGGCCTTCGTCGCATTGAGCACCTTGATGTCGTCGCCCGAAATACCGTTGGCACCGAGTTCATCGATGAGGTTCTGGACCTGGTTGACCACGGCGGCGGTGTTGGCGCGGACCACCTGCTCATCCGCCTTGTTCTGCTGAATCTGGGCCTTGGTCACTTCCTGCGCCGCGGCGGGGCAGAAAACGGCGGCGCTCGAAAAGCAGAGGCCCAGCGTTATTCCGGCGGTTTTACGGAAAAAAGAGGGCGTTTTCATAAGTAGTTCAACCGAACAACCATTCACTCGAAGGAGTGAACACCAAATTAAGGCAAAAGTTTCATTTTGTCGAAGGTTTTGCTTTTGGAGACGGCGGGTCCCGTCAGGCCTGCGGTACTTGACGAATGTATCAATAATGATGCACTCTCCGGGATGAAAGGTCGAAGCCTTGGCGGAAAAACGGAGACGCGACTATGAGCAAAACAAGAAAGAATAATCCCCGGCGTGGAAGCAGCTTCGATGATTTTCTCAAGGCCGAAGGCCTTCACGGGGAAGTCGTCGCCCAGGCGGAAAAGGAAATCCTCGCCTGGAAACTCCAATCCGCGATGAAGGAAAAGAAGATGACCATCTCGGCCATGGCCAAGCGAATGCAAACCAGCCGGGCCGCCATCAACCGCATCCTCGATCCCGCCAACCCTTCCATCACGCTTGGGACTCTTGAAAAGGCTGCGCTGGTGCTCGGTAAACGCTGGAGATTTGATTTGGTGGACGCCTGAGACCAAAGGGTTCCGAATAAAGCGAAGTGGATCTCACTTTCCCGCCGGTTTTGGCGCCTCTTTCGGGGCATCCGGTTTTCCTTGGATGACGGTGCCCAAATCCTTGTTGATCTTCTCCTGGTTCTGGGAGATGTCGGTGATGGTGCTAAGGCTGTCCATCAGGCGGTTCATGACTTCCGCCTTCTTCTCGATTTCGCTGACGATCTTGATGGTGTGATGTTCGCTCGTGCCGATGCCGGGGCCGGTGACGTTGTTGGTGTCGGTGGCTTCCATCCAGTACTCGATGGTGGTTCCCTCGGTGACGGCGGGCTGGATGGCGGCGAGGTCCCAGACGTACCGGTTCTTCATGTTCTGGGGATGCCCCTGGGCGAGGTCCATTTCGATTCGCTGCGGCGGCGCGGGCTTGGCGTTGGGATCAGCCGTCGTGTCGACCGCTGCGTCCTGGTCCTTGGAGATATGGTAACAAAGCGCGACCTTCGCCAGCCCATAATCGTCGCTAGCGACGAACGCGATCGTGGGCCGGGCCTTGAGGGTATAGAGCTCCTGCAACCGTTCCGGGTAGGTCAACTGTACCGTCGGCGGGTGGTCGGGAATGATATCGATCCGGTACTGCGTCTCGTCGCCCGAAACGATGCCGGCCTGATTGGTGAGCTGGATCGAAAATCCGGTCAGCCCGGTGGCGGGGATGTCGAACTGGCCGATCAGGTCGTTGCCATCCGTGCCGCCGATGGTGAGCGGCAGCGTCTTGTCGATCCCCACCAGCTTAAGCGAGGCCTTCACGATCTTGCTGTTGGTCACGCCGTGGAGCTTGAGCTGGCTTCCCGCCAGCAGCGCGAGGTTACCGACCGTGCGCTTGACGTTCGGCAGGCCGGTGTAGGCCGGGTAGACCTGCTCGCATTCGAGGGAAGTCACATTAGGCCGCGGCACCGTCTTGACCTCGTAGGTGTCGCTCGTGCCGTCCCCGAGCCGGATCGTGTAGGTGAGCGACTGCGACACGCGCTCGAGCTTGAGGCTGAACCGGTCCGAGTTGTTCTTTTCCGGATCGAGCGTGATCTCCTGGATCTTGCCTGACTCGTCCGTCAGCGTGATCCGTCCGTGCGAGGGGACAATACCACGCGCCTCCGCCTCCAGCAGCACACTGTCGCCGGTGGGGATGATCTTATTCCCGCTGAGGCAGATGACATCCGTCTTGCGGGGGACTTTCGCCGGGATGAGGAAAACCCGTTCCAGCAACGCAATCGAGCCTGGGGCCGTGACGACCATCAGCCCAAGCCACAGGACGGCGACCGTCGCCGCGATCTGAATGCGCCGTTTGAGCATGCGGGTGGAGACGATCTGGCCGAAATCGAGCGCGCCGGTCGCGGCGTCTGTTTCGTGCTGCACCGCCTGGACCAATTCCGGGGAATCGCGCGTGAAGCGGGGCGTGGCAAACTGGACCGAGGCGATCATCCGCCCGCGAAACCGGGGCCAGTGTTTCTCGACCATCAACGCGCAGGCCTCCATGTTCGGCGGCTTCACCAGCAGGGGCAGAAGCTGTTTGCGGCCAAAGTAGACCAGCAGGGCGATGTCTCCCGCCAGCAGCAGAAAGCGCAGGAACAGGTTCAGGTTCACCATCCAGTCGAGGAACATCTGCAGGGTGATCAGCATCACTGCGATGGCGAAGTACTGCGCGACCCGCTGGGTCGCGTTCACCGAGCGGTACCGGCGTCCGAGGGCCAGGAGCTTCTTCGCCAAGCGCGGAGGCACCGGGCTTTCGCTGGCCATCATGGGCGGCTGGTAGCGTTCCACCACCAGCTTCGGCAACGTCAGCCGCTTCGGCGCCTGCTTTTTCTTCTTCGGGATGAAATCAAGGACGCTCATGTCAGGCTGCCGGATGTAACCACGCCGAGCTTACTTGGTTGTGCAGTATTTTGGCAGATTTAATTACGTCCTGTTTGGGCGGAAAGAAAACCTTGACCGGACAATACACGGTGCTATTAAAGCAATGCTTTTATAGCACCAATATGCCCGCCCAACCCAACCAAAGCCTGATCGATAGTATGCGATGCCTCCACGCGCTGGTGGCGAGTCCGGCGCCCCTTGGCAGCCGGGAAATGGCCACCCTGCTGGAGATGGAGCCGACGCGGGCGAATCGCCTGCTCGGCACCTTGGTCTCCGTGGGCATGGCGGAGAAGACGGCGGACCGGAAGTACCGCGCGGGCGCGGGCGTCCATGTGCTGGCGGCGCTGAGCCTGCATGGGTCGCTCCTCCTTTCCTGTGCGTTGCCGTACCTGGAGGAATTGCGGGCGCCGGGACGCACCGTCGCTTTGGGCCTGCTCTGGCAGCAACATATCTGCTTCCTCTATCACGCGCGACCGGGCATGCGGATGGGAAGCGCCATCGGGCGGCACGAACTTGTTCCGGCGGGACTGTCCAGCATTGGCGTCATGCTTCTTGCGGCCAAGGAGGACCGGAAGGAAGCGAACGCCGTGGTCCGGCAACTGGGCGATCATCCTGAATCGGTCCGTGAACCGCTGGCCGAGTCCATGACCGCCGCCCGCGCGGAAAGTTTTTCGCGGCTCACTTTTCACAGCGGTGATATCTCGCTGGCCGTCGGGGTTGGCAGTCCGGTCATCGCAGGGCTCGCGCTTGCGGGCAAGATGCCGGAAAAGAACGTGGCCTCGACCGTGACGACGCTTCGCCTGACCGCGGCGAAAATCAGCGCCGACCTCGAGATTGCCTTCAAGACCCGGCAGCCGGTCCCGCCGCCACCCGCCCCTCTTCTGCATATCTAACAAACCAACCCTCAACCCCAACTTCCATGCTCCCTCTCACCGAATCACTCGCCCAGACCAACACGCCCCACCTTCAAGGCTTGGGCCTGACTCCCGATGAACTCTATTCGCTCGACTTGCGCGGCTATCTCGTCGTGGACAACGCCGCCGATCCTGTCCTGATCGACGAATGCAACGCCGTGACCGACGAGTTGGCGCAACGCGAAGCCGTCTTTCCTCTCGATCCCGCGGCATTTCAGCGGGGCGAGAAGGGCAATGCCTCGAAGCTGCTCAACATTATCAAGGAACATGACTGCTTCCTGCGCCTGGCGATGAGCCCGCGCGTGGTCTCGCGGATTCCCTCGCTGGTCCAGTTTCCCCGGCTGAAATCGACCTGGCTGCAACTGAACGGCCCGCAGCGCGGCATCGGTTATCACGCCAATCACACCCCGCACGATCCGGTCGACATGTACTACTTCCAGGGCCGGGTGTGCGCCGCGCTGATGACCGTCATGTACGCGCTGTGCGATGTCCCCGAGGAGGGTGGGGCGCTCCATGTGATCCCGGGCAGCCATAAGTCGAACTTTCCGCTGCCGGAGGACCCGGTTCTGCTCGACCAACTGCGCATCCGGCTTCCCCTGAAAAAGGGACAGGCGCTTATTTTCTCCCACGACATGAATCACGGCTCCTGCAATTCACTTAACTACGTGCGACGCTCGCTTTTCACGTCGTTCTCGCCCGGTTCATCGGCCCATACCCTGGGCGATAATGACCTCTATGGCGGGTTGTTTGCCGCGGCGGAAGAAGGAAGCTGGCAGAAATACCTCCTGCGCAAGGCGCGGGGAGACCGCGATACCTATCCGCAGCCGAAGCATACGCTCGCGGACGAAGTGCAAGGTCGGTGGACTCCGGAAGCGAAGCGGACCCCGCAGGAAGCGGCGCTCGTTTTGTAGGTGGACCGGATTCCATCGCCGCCCTCGTCGCATGAAGATCATCGAGATCCACGCCATCCCGCTGAGCGCGACGTGGGAGCGGGTCTTGGGCGGGGCGGAAAAAGTCCCGCCGGAGTTGCGGCGACCGGCTGCCCATTTTCAGGGCGTTCCTCGCACGGGCCAGTTTTCCACCGTGGTTACGGTGACGGCGGAGAACGGAACGAAGGGCATCGGCGAGGCTTGGGGACTTCCGGTTCCCGGCGTCACGGCGATGCTCATCAACGACTTGATCGCGCCGCTCCTTCGGGGCCGGGCCGTGGAAGAGCATGCGGAGTTATGGTCGATGCTCGCTGATTACATGGTGCGCCTGGGCCACTCGCGCGGCTGCATGATGGAAGCCCTCAGTGGGATCGATCTGGCCCTGTGGGACCTGCGCGCCAGGTTGGCGGCACGTCCCTTGAACCAGTTGCTCGGAAAACCGCTGCGGAATCGGATCGAGGTCTACGCCAGTCCTGTGCTCTTCGAGAAAACGCCAGAGGCTTCAGCCCGGGCCGCGGTGGCCTTCTGCCGGCGAGGCTTTCGCGGAATCAAGATCAAGGCCGGTCGCGGCGTCGATATTGATGCCTCGCATCTCTCGGCCATTCGTCGTGAAGTGGGGGCCGACATCAGCTTAATGGTGGACGTCAACGGTGGTTACGATGCGGATACCGCCATCAAGCTCGCCGGAAAAATCGAGTCCCTGAACATCGCGTGGATTGAGGAGCCGGTGCCGCCGGAGCAACTTCGCGCAATGAGCCGTGTGCGGAAGGAAAGTCCCATCCCCATTGCCGCGGGCGAAAACGAATTTTCTCTGCAATCCTTCACCAACCTGCTGGAGCAGGAGGCGGTCGATATCGTGCAGCCCAACGTCACGCGGGCAGGGGGAATCACCGGCACGTTGCAAATCGCCGAGCGGGCGCGGGAGTACGGAGTCTCCGTTTCCCTGCACGGGGTCGGTTCCGGACTGATGCAATGCGCTTCGTTGCACGCGATGAGTGTCCTGCCGGACGCGGGTCTCTTCGAGTTGAACCAGTTTCCGAATCCGTTGCGGGAATCCCTCGTATCGCCTGCTCCCGTTTTTGAGGACGGTTCTCTGATGGTGCCAGGGGGCGCCGGGCTCGGCTGTGAATTGGATCATGCCACCCTCAACCGGTACCGCGCTTGAACCTCCTGCCACCTCAACATTTTCGGCAAACAGTGACGCGCGAGATCAACTTGCCCTATCTCCTTTACGCGCCGTCCGGGCGGAAAATCGCCGGTTCGCCGCTGCTGCTGTTCCTGCATGGAGCGGGAGAAAAGGGAGACGATGTCCAGCAAGTCCGGTCTGCGGTCCTGCCGCGACTTCTCGGGCAAGGCCTGGAGTTGCCGTTGACCGTTGTTTGTCCGCAATGTCCCGGGGAACTGCCGGGTTGGCCGATGGACGACCTTCATGTTTTTCTGGAGGCGCTGCTGGAGAAGTATTCTTTGGATCGCCGACGCCTTTACCTGACCGGAATCAGCATGGGCGGCCGAGGCACCTGGGAATTCGCCTACGCCCACGCGGACCGGCTGGCGGCGATTGTTCCCATCTGCGGTCCCTCGCTGCCCACGCTTGCGCCTCGGCTGGCGAGCCTGCCGGCCTGGATCTTTCACGGAGCTGAGGATGATGTCGTTCCCGTGGCCCGCAGCGAGGAAATGTTCAGCGCGCTTCAGGCGGTGGAAGCTCCTTGCCTGTACTCCCGCCTGGAAGGGCAGGGGCACTCGTGTGGAGAGGCGGTCTACACTTCGGCAGAGTTGATGGAATGGCTCTTTCAGCAGATAAGAAAATAAATTCGGCAGTGTCCTGAACTGATCGTTGAATTTCCGGGGGGATTGCCTTGCTTGCGGCAGGGTCGCGGCACACAATGCCCGCTTTATTTCGAGGAGATGTTTATGGACTATTTTGCGATCAAGCTTTTCCACTATGTCGGCATCATGATGTTATTCCTGGGCTTGGGCGGGATGCTGTTCGCTGCTTATGCCGGTTTTGGAACGGAAAAGAAAAAACTCCGCCGGGTGGCCGCACTGCTTCACGGCATAGGGCTTCTGCTCATCATCGTCAGCGGGTTCACAATGGCGTCGAAGCTCGGGCTGATGCACGGCGATCCTCCAGGCTGGATCAAGGCGAAGTTCGTCATCTTTCTCATCATGGGCTTCTCGATTTCGCTCGCCGCGCGCTGGAGCAAGGGCATCTGGTTCCTGATCGCGGGCTGGATTCTCCTTGGGGCCACGGCAGCGGCGCTGGCGATGTACAAGCCGCCGTTTACCCACTAGGTTCTGGGTTCTTTCATGTCCGCGCATAAAATGCCCAAAGGGAGCGTCGCCCTCAATCCCAGCCAGCAGGAAGTCGCCTTCTCGACGGAGAAGCACGTCGTCGTCCTCGCGGGCGCGGGCACGGGCAAGACAGCGGCCATCGTCCACAAGGTGGCGCATCTGATCCGGGGCGGCGTCCCCCGCCGCGAGGTGATGATGATCACCTTCACCCGCCGCGCCGCGAGCGAGATGCAGAAGCGGATCGGTGCGCTGATCAAGGACATCCCCAAAAAAAGCAGCGACGACACGATGCTCGTCGGCACCTATCACGCCATTGCCAGTCAGTTGCTGCGGCGCGATGCGGTCGGCTTTGGCCTGGGCGGCGCGAATTTCACCACGCTGACCGAGGACGACGCCAACAGCCTGATGAAGTCGGCCTTCCGCGAATGCGACGTGAAGCCGGGCGACAACGTCACTCCGGCCAAGGTCCGCGCCGCGCTCTCCTACTCCCTGAACAAGCGCATCGACCTGGACGTCCATTTCAAGCACGAGTTCCGCGAGCACGCCGGGCGCGCCCTCTCGCTGGTGAAGTGGTACCGCAAGCTCAAGGAGACCGCGAACGGCCTCGATTACGACGACCTGCTCGTCGTCTGGGGCAAGCGCCTCGGCGAGGACAAGGCCTACGCGGCCAAACTGCGCGCTGCCTATCGCTACGTCATTTGCGACGAGTTCCAGGACAACAACGCGCTCAACTACGAAATCCTTTCCCGTCTTAATCCGGACCATCTCACCGTCGTCGGCGACGTGAATCAGTCGATCTTCGGCTTTCGCGGGGCCTCGTGCGGGTTGGTCGATCTCTTCCTCAAGGAGCACCCCGATGCGCGGGTCATCCGGCTCGAGAAGAATTACCGTTCCGGCCAGAAGATCCTCGATCTCGCCAACGGCGTTGTCGAGAACTGCCCGCGCGCCCTCGTCCTGACCAGCGCCAAGGGCAACGAGAGCTGGACTGAACAGGTCGCGTTGCCCACCGCAGTGACCGAGTCGGCCTTCATCATGGACTGGATTCGCCGCCGGATCGAACGCGGGACGAAACCTTCCGAAGTCGCCATTCTTTCCCGCTCGTCACGCTCAATCGAGACCGTGGAACTGGCCCTCAAGTTCCAGAAGATTCCTTACCGCAAGTACGGCGGCCTGACTCTGGGAGATTCCGCCGAGGTGAAGGACTTCATCGCTTTTCTCCGGCTTGCGTTCAATCCCAATGACCGTGTCGCGCTGGTGCGCTGCCTCACGCTTTTCCCCGGCGTCGGCGAGGCTTCGGCGGAGCAATACGCTTCCGAGGACAGCGCCGTGGATGAACTCTTCGCGGTCGAGCGCTCGCTGCCCAAGGGCGCGGGCAGCCTCAACGAGTGGCTCGAGCGTCTGCGCGCCGAGCGCGGCATTGGGGCGCGGGGAAAATACCTGCTTCACGTCATCTATCCGTTGATCGAGCGGAATTACCCGCAAAATCACGCCGAGCGCATGGCGACGCTGCAGGCCCTCGTCGATTCGATGAACGCCACGTCGCTGACCATGGCCGAATTCCTCGACGCATTCTCCCTTGAGAAATCGACCGAGAAAGATCACGCCGATACGGAACTTACCGTCGCGACCATCCATGCGAGCAAGGGACTCGAGTACGACTGTGTCGTGGTTTGCGGGGCGGGCAGCCTGCAGATGCCGCATCCCAAATCGATCGATCCCGAGAGCATGGAAGAGGAGCGCCGGCTCATGTACGTCGCCGTCACGCGTGCGCGCAGTCGTCTTCTGATCACCTATCCTGTCGAGGGCGTGCCCGGCGGGCTGCAACGGCCCAGCCCGTTTTTGCCGCCGAAGTTTCCGTGGGACCCGCAGTCCTAGACGCCCGGAGCAGTCGGGGTTTTTTCCGGCTTGGCCACGGTGGCCCGCTTGCACCAGAGTTTCCGCCCCTTGAATTCGATCCCGCTGAGCTTCGAGACGACAAGATCCGCATGCTCGTCGGCGATGTCGACAAACGATTGTTTGGTCTGCAGCCGGATGACGCCGACCGCCTCCTTGGGCAATTTCGTGATACCGACAATGACCCCGACAATGTCGCCGGGTTGGACGCCATGATCGCGGCCCACGCCGAGCGTCAGGCGGGTCATCCCGGGTTCATGGGAAACCTCGCCGGATGTCCGGTCCGCCTTCAGGCCGGTGCCGGTTGAAATCGGTTTGCGCTCCGGGAACTCAGAGCGCTCGCGTCGTTCAGGCGGATAGTCCCGGCGTTCCGGCGGGGCGGGGCGTTCGCGGCGTTCCTGGTAATCGCGCGGCTCGGGGCGAGAATAATCATCACGGCGCGCCGGAGCGGGGCGTTGTTCGCGGACCGGCTCGGCGGGCTTCACCACCTCGTCGCCCAGGAGATGGATCAACGCGGAGGCAATGTCGGTCGCGACATAGCCCTGGTCGAGCAGCCGACCGATCAGCGCATCCTGCCGCTCGTACTGGCCCTCCTCGAGCGTCTTGTGCAGGGCGTCGTAGAATTTGTTCGCGCGTTTCTTCTCCACTTCCTCCTCGGAGGGAATCCGCTCGCGCCGGATCTTGCCCTTGGTGAAGCGGATGATGTTCTGCATCTTGTAGAGCTCGCGGCCCGAGACGAAGGTGATCGCCCGGCCACTGCGGCCCGCGCGTCCGGTGCGGCCGATGCGGTGGGTGTAGTCCTCGCCGTCGTGCGGCAGGTCGTAGTTGAAAACGACTTCCACGTCATCGACATCGAGCCCGCGCGCCGCCACGTCCGTGGCGATGAGGAAATCGATTCCGCGCTTGCGGAATTTGCCCATCACGCGCTCGCGCATCGCCTGGGTCATGTCGCCGTGCATCTTGTCCGCCGCATAGCCACGGGCGGTGAGGTGCTCGGTCAATTCATCGACCATCATCTTGGTCGCGCAAAAAATGATCCCGAACGTTATGTCCTGCAAATCGATCAGGCGGCAAAGCACATCGAGCTTCGAGCGGCGATCGACCTCGTAGTAGACCTGGTCGATGTCCGGCATGGTCTGCGCCTGCGATTCGATCGTGACGTTGACTGGATTTTTCGTAAATGTCTTGATCAGGCCCTGGATCGGGCCCGGCATCGTCGCTGAGAAGAAGACCGTCTGCCGCTCGACCGGGGCCTGCTTGAGCACCGTGCGGATATCGTCCACAAAACCCATGTCGAGCATCCGGTCCGCCTCGTCGAGGATGATCATCTTGATCTGGTCGAGCTTCAGCGTGCGGCGCTCCAGGTGATCCATGATGCGGCCCGGTGTACCGATAATGATCTGCGCCCCGTCCCGCAACCCGCGCAACTGGCGGTCATACGACTGCCCGCCATAAATGGGGATTTCGCGCACGCCGCGTTTGAACGAGGCCAGCTTCGCCACTTCCTCGGCCACCTGCACGGCCAGTTCGCGCGTCGGGCACAAAATCAAAATTTGTGGCGCGCGCAGTTTCACGTCCACCCGTTCGATGGCCGGCAGCGCAAAAGCGGCCGTCTTGCCCGAGCCGGTCTGCGACAGGCCCACGACATCAGAGCCCGTCAGCAGGGCGGGAATCGCCTGCGACTGGATGTGCGTCGCCTCTTCATACCCCATCTGCACCACGGCTTTGAGGAGTTCCGGCGACAGTCCAAGTTCGGCAAACAATTTCTTCTGCATTCAAACTTATACGCGAAGATCGGCGCGCTCACCACATCTAACCGAGTGTGGGACAAATAGAGCACGGAAAAATAACCCGTCATCCTGAGCTTGTCGAAGGATCAGGCTCGCCCGCATGGTACCGCTACGGGCTTGGCAATTCGCAAATGATACTAATTCCTTTCGTGCGCAAGTAGTTGGTAATCTTTTCTCTCGCCTCAGGATCGGAAACTGCGGTTTCGGTGAGGATTCCCAATACCGTTCGGTCGAGACCGCTTTTTTTCGGAGTGAATGACAAAACAGAGTAGGAGATGTTTTTGTCGGTTCGGAGGGAAGTCCGGCACTCGGAAATATTATCGAGAGCGATATAGACCTGAGACTTGCCGCTTTGACGTGTGATCCTGTCATCGTACAGCGTCACGGTTGCTCCGGTCATGGGGAAGGCGGATGGCCATCGAAGATGAATCCAGGGCAAAAAGCTGAGCACTACAGCCAAGAACAAAAAGGGAAACGCGGTCCACCAAGGCAAATGCTTGGAATGGATCATGAGAGAAATTATGATGACCGCCGGAATAAGCAGCCACGAGCGGTTGCCCATATTTCGGTACGAATAAGACACTGGCTCCTGCCAAGTCAGGACCGCGTTAGGAAAGAGCTTCATCATATCGGGAAAGAGTTTCATGACGTGCTCTCTTCCGATGTTATTTCAACCGCCACCGCTTACGCAAAATCCACTCAATCGTCGCGACGAGGATCATCAGCGAGAAATAGAGCGGCGAAAAACCGATGTCGACTTCCTGGGGCGAGGGGACTTTCATCGTGCTACCGCCGAGGCCGCTGGGGATTTTGTCCGCGCCGGAAGTTGTTTCCGAGGAATCCGCTGTCGACGGCTCGAGCATCTTGTACAGGTCCTCCTCGCGGTAGAACGCGCCGCCGCTGGTCTCGGCCATTTTTTTCAGCAGGGCCACGTTGAGCGCCGTCTCGCCGAATTCAAATTTCGGCTCGGTCACGCGGAAGTCGAGGGTGGACTGGGGATCGAGTTCGGTGGCGAAAGTGTAGATGCCCGGCGTGGTCACCACGATCTCACCCTCGTAAAAGCCGGGCTTGCCAGGATTGGATTGAAGTGAAACTTCCTTCTTCAAATCGGCGGCTTGGACCTTGCCGGGCTCATCCGGCTTGATCGTCACAGAGCCCTTGACGCTCGGGTCAATGACGGGTTGGAAACCGCTGCGGTAAAGCCGGCCGGAAATGGTCACGCGTTCGCCGCTGACATAATGCTTCCGGTCGGTCGTCAGTTGGGTCAGGCGCGAAGCGCCGAGAAGACGCGGCAGACCGAGCCGCAGCATCACCTGTCCCCAGAAACGCGTATAATATTTTTCTCCGATATTGCGCCGCCAGCGCCACGTTTCATCCGTACCGACGAAAAGGGTCTGCCCCGTGCCGTAGCTTTGCAGGGCCAGCACAGGCATCGCCCCGGAGCGGGTCGCCTTTTCCGGCGAGGGATCTTCCAGCAACACCTCCGCCGCGGGCTTGGCCTTGGTCACGCGGGCGTCCCAATAGATGCCGGACAGCCCCTTCCAGATGGCGATGTTCTCGTCGTCCTTGGTGGCCAGTCGCAGGGTCGACGAATTCTGCCCCGCCGGTGTCAGGTTCAATTGGACCTGATGCGTGGAGGCCGCGCCTGCCACGGAGGTCTGCCCTTCGAACTCGATCGGGAACAACGCCTCCAGCGGTGTGCGCCGGTAGGAATCGGGCATGAAGTTTTTCCCGGAAAGGAAGATGAGTCCGCCCCCGAACGTCGAGACCAGGTCGCTGATGCTCTGCATCTGCTCGGTGTTGAAGAGGCGCGAATCAAAGTCGCCGATGATGATCACGTCGTATTTCATCCACTCGTCGCGTGTCGTGGGCAGACCCGCGAGGTAAGGCGAGCCTTCCTCTTTCGAGATTTCCGGGTCGCCCTCGACGAGATAGAATTTCGGATCAAGGCGCCGGTCGCGCACGAGCATCGCCTGGAGATAGCGGAATTCCCAGCGCGGCTTCTGCTCGATGTAAAGGACCTGCACTTTGCCGTCGATGACCCGCAGCCGTTGCGACGCCTTGTTATTGTCCTTCACCGCTTCATCCGCCAGCGGCTCGATCGAGGCTTCCAACTCGAATTCGCCCTTGGTCTTCGGCAGGAACTTGATCGGGATGACCTGGTCGCCGTCCTCGCCGAAAGTGACATCCTGCGAGCCGACCGTCTCGTCGCCGAGCTTCAGCACGAGCTTGGCCGTGCGGCCCTTCATCGCCTGAGAACGTATCGTGACCTGCGCGGTGGCTTCTTCCTTCGCGAAGACCACCTCCGGTGAATAGACCTGCGACACGATGATGTCGTGCGGCGAACTGATGCCGACGCCGTAAACATAGAGTGGTACCTTGTCCTGTTGCGCGAGCGCCGCCGCATCGACCGGCTGGCTGCCGTAATTGTTGCCGCCATCCGTAATCAAGAGGATGCCCGCGAGCGGCTGGCCCCGCTTGAGATCGAGCAGGCCGCGCACCGCGTCGCCGATGCCGGTATAGGGCTTGTCGAAGGTGATCGAGCTGAGGAAGGAAGTGTCCTTGACCGGACCGCCGTCTGCAGACGGGGTTGCTCCGGGAGTTGCGCCATTGGCACCGCCTGCCAGCGCCTGCAAAGTCTGACCGAACGTGTAGGGAACAAGGTCATACGTATCGCCAAGCTTCTTCAACAACTGCAACCGGTCGTTGGTCAGCATCGACTTGAGCACATCGGCGCGAGACATCTGGTTGAACGACGCCGAGTCGGCGGGCACGCTCTGTTTCTGGCCGCCGTTCGAGTCGAGCAATCCTTTCGCAATCGCCGCGCGCTTGAGGTCCGCGGGATCCTGGCGCAGGTCCTTGATCTGCATGCTCGCGCTCGAATCGATCAGCAGCAGCAGCGAGCGGCGGATCGTCCCTTCCACCGTCAGCAGGAGCACCGGCTTCATCAGCATGAAAAGGATCATCGCCAGCAGGACGGACCGCAAAACGGCGAGGATTGTCTTCTGCCGCATCGTCAGCCGGGGCGTGGTGCGAAGATAGATCCAGACCGTCGCGGCAATGAGCACCAGACCGATGAGGAGCGCCGTGCCGATGCTGATCCCGTGAAAGGCGAGGGCGATGTCGGACACCTGCACCGCGTCGGAGACGGGCACACCAAATAATCGAAGGATCTCTTTCATGGCGTCATTTCGATTTGGTGAAATTCTGGGCCAGGAAAGTTTCGAGCGTCGCGACGATCAGTGCGGCGACCAACAGCGGGAACCAGAGTTCCTTCCCGACCCGCGCGCTCGTGAGCTTCGGCGTCAGGGAAACGTCCGGGTTCCACTTGATGACGTCGGCCACGTTGCCGAGTGATTTCAATTGCTCGGGCGAGAATGGCGTCAGGTTCGATTCGCTCGGGTCCGACTGCGCGGCGAAGTAGAGAATCGTGGCCGGATCGGTCGCAATGGAAACGCGGTAGGCGCCCGATTCATCGGTGTCGTCGTACTGCGCCACCGGCAGATTATTCACGAGAGTGACCTGGCCGCTGACTCGTGGCGCATCCGTTTGTCCCGGCGCGGTCACGCTGATGTCCTTGTGGAGAAGATCGTTGTTCACCACGTAGGAGAATTTTTGTCCCACACGGATATTGAGCCCCTCGTCCTGGCGTTCGACCAGCGAGCCCAGCACGCGCTGCATCAACGGCACGAACGCCTGCCGAACCGGCAAGTCGTTCCAGGCAATCGTCGGCGTGCTGGCAAAGAGAATGACCCGGCCCGATCCCCACGTATGTTCCACGGCTACGGGATCGTCCCCTTGTGCAAAGTGGAAAACGACGCGTGGCTGGCCTCCCATCGGGCTTGGCTCGCCGGGGGCCGGGGCCTTCCACGGTGTCGGCGTGAGCGGGTAATAGGCGTAGAAATGGGCGGTCGCCAAAGTCCCCGCCGAGGAATCGTTCCACAGCGTCGAGATCGGATGATCGTAGTCTTTCGTCTGGAGACTGAAAAATTTGTCCGCATGGGCCGAGTTGGTATCGCCCTTGTAAGGCCCGATGTGCGCGGGCAAAAAGCCGTCGTGGCCCAGGCCTTGGTTGTACGAATCGATATTCGCATTAGATCCCGGAAAGACCACCAGGCCTCCGCCTTGCGCGACGTAGTTGGTCACTTTCGTCGCGGCCGATGGTTCCAACTGATCGATATCCAGAAGAAAGACGGCGTCATAATCGTCCAGGGCCGTCCCGGCCAGGCCCGAGGCCGTGATGGTCGTTGTCTTGATGTAGTACTGCCCGATATCGGAGGGAGGAACTGGCACCAACGCGTTGCGGACAAAGAAATCGTCCGCAGCCGAGGGTTTCGTGGCCGTGGCCCCGTTGACCAGCAACACCTTCACTTCGCGAATGGCCCGGGCGGCAATCGTGCGCTGGTCGTCGGCGGGGAGGCGGTCATGTGGAATCTGTGCCGTCAGCGTATGAAATCCTTCCGACCGGAATTTGGCGAACAGCGCCACGCTTCGAGAGGTCCCCGGCGGAATGTGATCGATGATGGTCTCGTCGACGGCGGGCTGGTCGTCGACCATCAGGCTGACCTTCACGTCGCGTGCCTCGCTCTGGCTGCCGTTGAGCACCTCGATGCTGCATCGCAGCGGCTGGTTGACCGGCGTCAGCCCGCTTTCCAGTCGCAGTCCCGTGACGCCCAGGTTGCTCTCCGCTGAGTCGCCCACCAGCACAACGTGCACCGTGATCTCCTTCTGGATTTCCGAGAGCTGCTGCTCCATCTGGTCCAGTGCGGGCCAGCCGTTGGCCTGGCCATCGGTGACCAGGTAAATCTCCTTCGAGCCGCCATTCTCGCTTTTTTGCAGCGTGGTCACGGCAAGTTGCAGCGCATTCGACAGATCGGTCGCCCGGTCGGTCAACTTCGCCTGTCGGATTTTTGCGCGAAGCAGATTGAAATCATACGTGGGCTGGGCAATCACTGGCTTCACACTGTCCGCCGCGAGAAACAGCGCGGACGACGATCCCGTGGGAAATGCCGCCAGGATTTGCTCCGCTGCCGCCTGGCCCCGCTGCAGGCTCGTCTGGATGCCGTTGGTCAACCCCATGCTGTACGAGTTATCGAGAATGATCACCGCCGTGACTTGATGCGAGCCGGTCGTCTTCGTGCCGGTCTGATACGTTGGCCGCGACAGCACCAGGATGAGCAGCGCAATGAGCAGACAGCGTAGCAGCAGGAGAAGAATGTCCTCCATCTGGAGCCGTCGCTGGTTTTTCTCGATGCTCTCCTTCAGGAAGCGCATGGCCGCCCAGGTCACTTCCTTGACTTGGAATTTATTCAGCAGGTGGATGACAATCGGAATGCCGATGGCCGCGAGACCGAAAAGAGCGCCGAGATTAAGAAACGTCATGGCCGTGGCGGTCTCCTACCGTGCCGCCACCTTGTGCCGGAAGGCGAGGTAACTGCTGAGCATCTCGGCGAGGGGATGTTTCATGTCGGCGAGGACGTAATGGCAACCGCTCCGGTCGCAGATGCCTTGCACCCGCTTGCGGAAGGCGTTCATGGATTCGAGGTAGCTTTTGCGGATGGCGTCGGGGTTGGTTTTCAGCCGGTCCGTGCCCTCCAGGCCGATGAACTCCACGATTCCGTCGAACGGAAACTCGATCTCATACGGGTCCATCACGTGAAAGACGACCACCTCGCTGCCGCCGAAACGAATTTGGCGGACGCCCTTTTCAAACGCTTCCTCGTCATCGAAGAGATCGCTGATGATCACGACAATGCCGCGCGCCTTCGTCATCCGGGCGACGTCGCTCACCGCCTGGCCCAGCTTGGTTTGCTGCGTGGCCTTGAAGGCCGAAAGCCGCGCCATGATGGGATGGATCTTCGCGATGCTATCGGTACGCGTCATCGTTTCGCGCATCTCCGTGTCAAACACGTGCAACGCGACCGCGTCGCGCTGAAGCAAAATGAGGTAGGCGAGGCACGCAGCCAGCACCTTCGCGTACTGGAGCTTGGTCAGCTTGCCTGACCCGTAATTCATCGACTCGCTGCCGTCGACGAGCAGTTGCGCCACGAAATTCGTGTCCTGTTCGTACTGCTTGATGTAGTAGCGGTCCGTGCGCCCGAGCACCTTCCAGTCGAGGTGCCGCGTGTCGTCGCCAATGGTATATTCCCGGTGCTGCGCGAACTCGATGGCGAAGCCGCGGAAAGGGGAGCGGTGTTCACCGACCCGGTAGCCTTCCACGACTGTCCGCGCCAGGATGCCGAGCGATTCGCCCCGGGCAATGGCGTCGGGATCAAGCAGGTCGCGTTGAGTGGAAGTCGGCTCCATGAAGGGTGTCGCCCGTCAGGGTACGCAGCTTTAGGCCAGCGGTTCGGTTTGGGGAACTTCCTCGAGGATCTTGCGGACCACGTCGTCCGGGGTGATCCCTTCGCTCTGGGCGGTGAAGTTGATCGCGATGCGATGTCGCATGATGGCCAGCGCCACGCCGGCCACATTCTCGCAACCAACGTAGACCTGCCCATGGATCATCGCGTGCGCCTTGGCCGCCATGATCAGGCTCAGGCTCGCGCGGGGACCGGCCCCGAAGCTCAGCCACTTCTTGCAAAAATCAAACGCCGCTGGCGTCTTGGGCCGCGAACAACGGACGATCCGCTCGGCATAACGGTAGACGTGGTCCGGCACGGGAATCGATTTCACCGTCTCCTGGATGTACATTACGTGCTCCGCCGTCAGCACCGGTTGAGGCTGCTCGCCCTTCATGCCTGTGCCCATTTTCATGATCAACAACTCCTCATCCTCGGAAGGATAATCGACGTTGATCAGGAACATGAAACGGTCGAGCTGCGCTTCGGGCAGGGGATAGGTTCCCTCCTGCTCCAGCGGATTCTGCGTCGCCAGCACGAAGAAAGGCTTGGGCAAATCGCGGGTGGTGCCGCCGACGGTCACGCGCCGCTCCTGCATGGCCTCGAGCATCGCCGCCTGCGTCTTGGGCGGCGTACGATTGATTTCATCCGCCAGCACGACGTTGGAGAAAAGAGGTCCGGGCAGGAACTTGAACTGCTTCTCGCCGGAGACTGGATCCTGATAGATGACCTCGGTACCCGTGATGTCACTCGGCATCAAATCGGGTGTGAACTGAATACGGCGAAACGACATCTGCAGCGTCTGCGCCAGGGTTGAAATCAGCAGCGTCTTGGCCAGTCCGGGCACCCCGACGAGAAGTGCATGGCTCCGGGTGAAAATCGAAATCAGGATTTCTTGCACGACATCGTTCTGTCCCACGACGACCTTTGAAAGTTCATACTGAATCCGGGCATAGGAAGCCTTGCAGAATTCCACGGCTTCCGTGTCGGTCGGCGCAGCCGCCTTCACTGCCACGGGCGCGGGGGCCTCCGGGAGGGCCTCCTGGGCCACGGGCTGTTCTTCGGGAATTTGTTCAACGGCTTCGGTTTCCATACGTTTTCTCTTTGGTGATCGTCACTCCTAAACCCCAATGATCTGCATTGGTTGCGTAATAATCGTCCGGGGGCCAGAGGCAGGAGAGAGTCTCCGTCGCTTGCCTTCGCCGTTCAAGCTTTTACATGGCAGGGCCCTTGGAAGAAGGGCCCTGTCGCGAGCGTTGGGCTTATTTACTTCGTCGACTTCTTGAACCCATCCACATCGGACGCCAGGTCCTTGCGCTGCCAGGCGCGCACGTAATCGACCACGAAATCATCCGGCAACTTGGCGTCATCCAGCGGCTGGTTGTCCCAACCGCCGGAAACCATGTCGATGATGAAGTGCGAGGGCACCGTGGAGACGCGGTCGCTCTCGAAGTGCAGGACCTCAACGCCGTTGCAGTAATAGATCGCCTTGCCGGGAAGCCAGAGGAGTCCCGCCGTGAGGAAGCCATCCTTGTCGGGTTGCCCATAGGTCACCGGGGAGCCCGTCGATTTGTGGTTCTTGCCGTAACCGTCCCAATGCATCGCGATGTTGTAGCGCCAGGGACCCCAGCCCGAGAGGAATTCCATGATGTCGAACTCCATGCCGCCGTTGGCCGTGTCCGCGCGCTTCCACTGCGGGCCCGCAGCTTCACCGCGGTCCGGCATCAGCCAGAACGCCGGCCAGAGACCCGGCGCCTTCGGGTTTTTCACCCGTGCCTCGAAGTAGCCGTAGCGCTGGACCCACTTGCCGTACGAATCGAGATAACCGACCGCGTAGTCGGTCTGCTTGTTCGTGGTGTCGCCGTTCATGTAGCCGGTCTTTTTCTCGTAGTGCAGCGTGATGGTGCCGTCCTTGAGGATGAGATTGTTCGTGTCCCAGTGGCTGCGCTTGTCCCAGTAATTATCGTGGTTGGTATTGTTCCACTTCGTCATGTCGAGCGTGGCAGCGTCGAAATCGTCGTTGAAGGTCTGGATCCACTCGCCATCGACCGGGGGCTTCTTGCCCAGCCAATCCGGCGTATTGGGAGTCGGCAGGTCCGCCTTGATCGACTCGACCGTCAGCGTGCGGGCCGTGGTATCGGATGCCGCACCGATGAGGATGCCTGTGACCTGGTTGCTGGTGAATTTGTTGCCGGTGCCCGCATCGGGTGTGATGGCTGGAGGCGTATTTTTCCACGGTTGCGGATTGATGTAGGAAGCGACGAGTTCCGTCTCCGCACCGGGGGCGAGGGGAGCATCCGCCTTCGCGTCGATGGGGCCGCCCTGGCTGTCGACATGCAGCGTCGGGGTGATCGGCGACTGGCCGTCATTGCGCACCTTGGCGCGGACTTCGAGGCCATTATAGAGGGCCCACTTGCCGTTGTCCGGCTTGATGCCGGCTTCCTGCTTCCCGCCGCCGCCGGTAAATTCGATCTTCAGGTTCTGGCTGCCCGCGGCATCGACCAGCGTGCCGGTTGCGCCCTTGTTGACCAGGTTCTTCCCTGCATCGAGCTTGTCCGCGCCCGCGCCCAGCACGATGCCGTCCTTGGGGACAATGACCAGGCTGCCCGGCTTGACCGGCAACTTTTCCCCCGCGACGCCCGCCGCTTCAATCGACTCAATCCGGAAGCTCTGGGCCTCGCCCGTGACCTTGCCGCCAAAGAGCAGAATCTGCGCGATGGACGAGGTCTTGATCATCTGGGCGGGATTACCGAACGAATAACCGAAAGTGACCTTGCACACGGTGGTCTGGCCGGGGTCGATGTAGGTCACACTGGCATTGTTGTTCTGGTAGCCGCCCGAGTCGTCCACGCGCATCCCGAGACCGAGTTTCTTTGTTCCCGTGTTGGTGATGGTCGCTTCAATGCGGCCAAAGGGAGAAAAGTCCCACGGTGTGCCTCCTTCCGGTTTCAGGGAGGCCCCGGGATAGCCCGCCGAGCCGGGGGCCATCGTCACGACGACGCCCGCCGGGCTGTCGCTGTGCGAGATGGTCACCTGGCCCTTGCTCGCCGGCTCATCGGGCACAAACTTGCTTTCGCTTCCCGCCGCCGAGATGTCGACAAGGGGCCGGGGCGCAATGCCTCCGACGGTGGGGGCATCATCGGCCCGAAGCATCGGTACGAGTGCCGAAGTTGACAATAAAACTGAGGCCGAGGCGAGGAGGTAGGATTTGAGCATAAGGATTTTTCGTTGGAATTATTTGTCGTGAAGATACGGGGCGCTGTCCACGGGGGAGGCGAGGTCCTTGCGTTGCCACACGCGGACATAATCGACGACGTAGCTGGCTGGCAGTTTCGCGTCCTCCAGGGGCAGATTGTCCCAGCCGCCTGAGACGAAGTAGAAGATGATGTTGCACGGCGCATCGGCGACGCGGTCGTTTTTGAAGCGAAGGATGGGCTGGCCGTTGCAATAGTAGGTCGCTTCGCCCGGGAGCCAGAGCAGGCCCGCGGTGATGAACCCGTCCTTGTCCGGCTGGCCATAGTTGGTGGTCTGGCCGGTGGCTTTGTGGTCCTTGCCGTAGCCGTCCCAATGCATCGCGATATTGTAACGGCAGGGGCCCCAGCCCGAGAGATACTCGACGATGTCAAATTCCATGCCCTTGGTGTTCGTCGTCGCATCCAGTCCCGTGTTGGCGCGCTTCCATTGTTCCCCGAGAGCGGCGCCGCGGTCCGGCATCAGCCAGAACGCCGGCCACAAGCCGGGCGCGGTCGGGAGCTTCATGCGGGCTTCCCAGTAGCCATAGCGTTGGACCCACTTGCCATACGTATCGAGATACCCCGAGGCATAATCGGTCTGCTTCCCCTTGGGATCATCGGCCTGGAAACCGGTCTTCTTTTCGTAGAGCAAAGTCGCCATGCCGTCCTTCACCACGGTTTCTTCCTTGGTGAAGTGGGTCCGCTTGTCCCAGAAGTTGGGCGAAAAGAGGTTCCACTTGGTCTCATCAATCGACGTGCCGTTGAATTCATCATCGAACGTCTTCGTCCATTCCCCGTCGACCGGCGGCTTCGTTCCCAACCAGTCCGGTGCGGAGTAAGGAGGCCGGTCCGCCTTGATCGACTCCACCGTCAGCGACTGCGCCGCATCCGAGGCCGGAACCGAAACGGTCACGCTGGCGCCCGAGTTGTTCGTGAATTTGTTGCCGGTGCCGGGATCTTCCTTGGTGGAAGGTGGTGTGTTCGTCCAGATCTTCGGATTGGCAAAGGGGAGGACAATCTCGGCCTCAGCCCCCGGTGCAATCGGCGCGCCGGCCGCGACCGTCTCCGTCGGGCCGCCGCCGCTGCCGGCGACAGCGCTGGGCGTCACCGGGGCCGTGCCGTCATTGCGGACCTTGACCACGATTTGCAACGCCTCGCGCAAGTCCCACTTGCCTGCCGGCGGCTTCACCGAGACCGATTCCGTGCCCTTGCCAGGCGGGAAGTCGAGCTTGAGTGTCGCATCCGCGACGGTCCCTTTGGCGCCGCCGGTGCCGGTGACTTGCTTCGCCTCCACCGTCGCGCCAGGGCCGACAATAAAGCCATTCGGCGGCACGATCCGGACCGTGTTGGGATCGACCGCCGGCTTTTCTCCTGAGGAACCGCTTGCTTCGATCGAGTCGATATGAAAGGTCATGGGCTCGCCCGACACTTTGTTCGTGAAGATCAGCATCTGAACGACCGCGTTCGACTTGAGCGGGTAACTGGGCTTGTACCCGTACGAGTAACCAAAGATCAGCTTCACCGCCTTCGTCTCACCCGGGTTGAACGAGAAATTCTCGGTGTCCCAAGGGCTCGTCTTCCAGTCGCCATCATTGTCGGCCCGGAGACTGATCCCGGCCTTTTTCGTTCCCGTATTAGTGATCGTCGCCGTGATGTTCCCGAAGGGCGAGAGGTCCCAGGGTGCACCATTGGACGGCTTCAGCACCACGCCGGGATAGCCTGCCTCGCCGGGCGAGATCGTCACGTCCACGCCCGTGGTGTTGTTGGAAGGCACCACCTTGACCTGGCTTTCCGATTGGTTGGCCGCGCTGAAATTGGCAGCAGCCCCTTTATCTGACGGGTCAAACAACGCTTTCGGTGCGATCCCGCCCACCGGGCCGGAGTCGGCTGCCGCAGGGGTCTGGGCCTGTGTCAGGGTGACAAGCGACAAAGTCAGCACAGTTGCAGTCAGGAATAAGCGGCGATGAGGCATAAGGAGGTTTTTTTGAGGGTTAAACTGACTTCATTGACCATCAGGGCACTAAAAAAGGCCTGAAGGGCATACGAAATTCATGGAAGGAAATTTTTGGTGAGTCTAAAATCGAGAGGAAGAAAAGCGTTGGGCGAGGAAAGGTGAGGACGACCTCGCAAGTGTAAAATAGTACAATGACGACCTGATCTGTTAGTTAAGCCCCGATCATATATTTGTCATTAGCTGACTCGACTTGGCTAAAACCAGTCGGCAATGCCTCGTAATCGATGGCGTTTGAAGGGGAAACCCCGATTCTTACGACCAGAAACCAATTGCCTCTTCATCCGGAAAGATGGAAAACACCTCATTATGGCGGACCAGCCTGTCATTCTCCCCTTGGTTGCTGCACGTGCGCGGCATCTTCGCCACGGGATCAACCTCAGCCACTAGTCTTCTCAGGTCTATCATGCTGGAGGACGTCGCTCTCATCAAGTCCATGGGCTTCGACCATGTCCGGTTTCCCATCGCTCCTGAACCGATCCTCAACCCCGCCTCTCCCGGTCAGTTACCTGCTGACTACATGGTGCTCCTCGATCGCACCGTCCAGGCCCTCACCGAGTACCGCGACTTGAACTGGAACTTTGCCCGCTACGAAGCCATGATCGGCAAGGCCGTGGCAGGGGCCCGTGAGCGTGGTATTGCCCTGACCTCTAATGAGTTCGGCGTCTACAAGGTCTTTGCTCCCCGTGCCTGCCGCCTCCACTGGATCCGCGACGTCTCCGGGGCCTTGGCAAGAAACCAGATCGGTTGGACCATGTGGGATTACGCTGGCGATTTCGAGGTCGTCAACAAGATCGACGGCAAACGCGTCCCCGACCGGGAAGTACTGACCGCCTTGGGATTCTAGGCTGACGCCGTTTCCTTGAGGGCTCTCCTCCTCTCCAATTATTTACCTCTATTCCCAACCTTCAGGATCCTGATACTGGTATAAATTCCGTAAATTCCCGCAAAACCCAGTCATCTGTAGGGGCAATTCCTACAGAACTTCACCAAAGCCGAATCAGGAATAGACATGCTTTAGATCGGTAACGAACTAACACGATTGTCATGTTTCCATTACATTCGTTTAATGCAATCGCATCTATCGCCGGGCCAAGCCACCTTCACGTCCGGCTCAAAAGCCGTTTCTGCTGATTGCACTCAACCGTACTCAAGGTTCAACAAAATGAAAAAAATCCTCTCGACCCTCGTTGCCGCGGCAACCTTTGCTTTTATCGCCGGTCATCCGGCCTATGCGGCCAACGTCACTTGGACGGGCGCGAGTGGAGGAGACTGGAGCGTGGGCACCAACTGGAGCGGCAACGCCGCGCCGACCAGCACGGGTACGGCGGTTTTCAATACCAATACTTTTTCCTCGGTCGTCAATTCTTCCGGCACCAGCCAGAATGCATTGAGCATCTCTTTCGATACCGGTGCGGGCTCCATTACGATTTCCGGGACGACGAACCTGTTGCTGGCCACCGGTGGCACCATCCAGATGACGGGTTCGTTGACGAATACCGGGTTGACCGAGTCGATCAACGTTCCCCTGGTCATCGGTTCCGCGGTCGCTGCGGCGACCTACACGATCGCCAATAATTACACGGACAGCACCAGCACCCTCGCCATTGGTGGGAATATTTCCGGTGGCACGACCAACACGGTCGCTCTCACGCTGAACGGTACGAATACCGGTAACAACATCATCAGCGGCAACATCAGCAACGGAAGCTCCAGCGCCTTGAGCCTGACCAAGTCGGGTGCGGGCAATTGGACTCTCTCCGGTTCCAATAGCTATACGGGCGCGACCACGGTCACGACCGGCACGCTGACTCTTAGCGGCACGCTGGGCAGCACCAACGTCGTCGTCAATAATGCCGCTGCCACTTTCAATGAAACGTCTGCCGGCGTGATTGGCGCCTCTGGTTCGTTCACGCAGAGCGCTGGCATCGCCAATTTGGCGGGTTCGAATACCTATACGGGACCCACGAGCATCTCGGGTGGCACGATGAATCTCACGGGTACTCTGAACGGCACAGCCATTACCGTTAGCGGTACGGCGGGTGCCTTTCTTAATGAGACCAGCACCGGTTTGATTGCCGGATCGGCTTTGACCAAGATTACCGGGGGTACCATGACCCTGGCCGGGAGCAACACCTCCTCTGGCGGCGTTTCTGTTTCGGGCGGTCTCTTGAATCTCGCCAATGCCTCGGCGCTGGGGACTGGAACGTTCACCCTGACCGGTGGCACGGTCGACAACACCACCGGTTCGGCCCTTACCATCGCGGGCAACAATGCCAAGTCCTTTGGCGGTACCGTCGTCTTTGCTGATACGAACGCCTTGAATCTCGGCACCGGTGCGACGACCTTGACTGCGAGCTCCAACATCAATGTGGCGGGTGCTGCGCTGACGGATGGTGGCGTTTACTCGGGTGCCTTTACCCTGACCAAGTCGGGTACCGGCACCTTGATCCTGACGGATGCCAGCAATACTTCGAGTATCACCACTCTCACCGTTTCCGCCGGAACTCTCAACATCGCGGGTCAATTCAACACGAGCAGCACCTCGAGTATTGCCGCGGGCGCGACCCTGAGTATCAGTGGTCATAATACGAAGCTCACCAACGGCGGCATTCTGACGATTGCCGGTACGCTTTTGTTGGATGACCGCGGGGCTGGCAATGCGACAGCGAGTCAGCGGCTTGTCGATTCTTCGGGGGTCACCCTCAGCAACCAAGGCTCCTTCGTTTATCAGGGTTCGGATGTTACCTTTGGCTCTTTTAATCTCTACACCGGTGCTGTCGCGTTGGGTTCTGGGATCTCGACCATCACTGTCCAATCCAATAACGGCAACACGGCCAAGTATAGCATATCCGGCGGTATCACTCACGCTGTGGGTACGGGTGGTCTTGCCCTGGTCAATGGCACCAATCTTGGTATCGCTGCTCCTTCAACCACCGCAGGGGTCGCCAATCTCATTGCGACGGCACCCACGCTGATCGGTGGCACGGCGGCCACTATCGGAATCAACGCCGGGGTCTATAATACCAAGATCGCGCCATTTTTCCTGGGTGAATCCGGCATGGCCAGTGGCCAGAATGGTACCGTTACCGGCACCGCCAACACTTTCGTGACTTACGAAACCGGCACCGCCGGTTTTCGTCCCTTGAATCCGACCGACGAATTTTTCAACACCAGCTCGGTGACTTCGAGCGGATCGATCACCTCGGGCGCGGTTGGTGACAACATTTACGTCTCCAGCAACGCGACGGCCGGCGTCACGGAGTCCATCAATTCCATGGTCATCAACGGTGGCGACCTCACGATCAACAGTGGCACGACCCTCACCGATGCCAGCGGTGCGCTTCTCTTTGTGACGAGCAACAATCTCGGCGCCTCGACGGGTTCGGCGGGTACTCTCGCCTTTGGTTCCGTGGAAGAGGTGATTGCTGTCGATAGTGGTGTCAACGCCACGATCAGCGCCAATATGACCGGAACTGGCAGCTTGACCTTTTACGGTGGCACCGGCAGTTCCATCACTTTGAGCGGTTCGAACTCCATGACCGGCAATACCCGTCTTGCTCCCGGAATGGTCCTGGCCTTGGGCAGCAATAACGCCCTGGGTACCTCGATCATGAACAGCTCTTCCGGCATCATCAAGGCGGACAACCAAGCCCGGTCTTTCGGCAACGTTTACCTCGTCGGCGGCGGCGGCGGTTCTGGAGTGGGTATCGGTGGATCCAACGACCTGACCTTGACCGGGAGTGGTACGGTGCCGGCGGTTGAAATGGTTCTTAACTCAAGCGCCCAGTTTACCGTGGTCAACACCGGTACCACGCTAGTCACAGGGACATTTGCCCTTTCCAATATCGCCTCCATCACGGGCACTTATAATAATAATGGTTCTGGCGTCACCTACGGATCGGGGGCCAATTTGGTCATCACAGGCTCAGTGACTGACAATATCGTGGGGAATGTTCCGAGTGGTAACGGCAGTCAATTCTCTCAGACCTTCAAGGGAGCAGGGGCCAATCTTACGATCAATGGAAACAACGGTTTCGGCGGTACCAACCTCACCAGCAATTTTGCCGTCACCTCAGCCGCCTACAATACGATCACGATTGGCGGACCGGGCGGCGCTGGCGCCACCATTACCCCGTTTGGTCTTGCCAATTACAGCACCAACTCCAACGGTGTGATTCTTGTCCCCCTGTTTAATGGACAGATTCTCGGTAACAACTTTAACACGGGGGCTTCGATCGGTAATCCTCCTAATCTCTACGTCCTCGGTTTCAACGGTTCGAATGACTTGACGCTTAGTGGAACCCTTAACCTCTCGTCGGGAGGGAGCATTGCCGGCTTGGGTACGGGGACGATTACTTACTCCGGTACATTGTCCCAGGGCGGAAATGTTACCTTCGTTGGCCAGGAAAATACCGCCTTCACGGGTACCTTTACGACCAGCGCCTCGACGTTCACGAAGTCGGGCACGGGTACCATGAGACTGGCGGAAACCAACAGCCAGACTGGCACGACGAGCCTGAGCGGTGGCTCGGCCATTCTCGATTACACGGGTGGCAACGCCACCCGTCTCAGCAGCGGTGGGTTGATCTTGGGTGGCATTAACTTGCAGTTGAGCGGCGGGTCTTTCACCCAGACTACTGCGAGCGGTACCCTCAATGGCGGCCAGACCAATATCAGCGAAACGAATGGTGGCACCAGCATGCTGGCCATGGGTACCCTGACGCGTACGACGGGCGGCGGCGGGGTCCTCAATGCCGGGGCAGGGGCTGTCGCTATGACAAACGCCAATCTTGCCAGCGGCATTCTCGGTGGTTATGCCACTTTCGGCGGCACCGATTTCGCCGTCGGCCATGGTGGCGCGTCTGCTCTCACAGGTTATTCCAGCTACACAGCGCTGACCAACGGCTCTCTCTCCAGTTCCGTCGTTTATAATTACAGCGGCTCAACCCCGCTGACGACCAGTGCCGCCGCGCAAAGCGTCAGTGCCCTTAAGATGGATGCGTCGGTTGACCTGACCTTGGGCAATACCCTGACGATCACCAGCGGTGGTCTTCTCTTCACCGGCACCACTTCGGATTCGATTACTGGTGGCACGTTGCAGGGCACCACCAATTCCGAACTGATTATTCACCAATATGGTACCGGGACCCTGACCATCGCTTCATTGATCGGTGGAGGCACCGCTTCTCTTACCAAGGCCGGCACGGGCACCTTGGTCTTGAGCAATGCGGGCAACACTTATACCGGCGGCACGATCGTCGACCAAGGCGTCTTGCAGGTTTCCGCCGATGGCAATCTGGGTGTGGGTGGAGGTCTGACCCTCAACGGTGGCACGCTCGAGACCACAGCAGGCTTCTCCTCGAGCCGTGCGGTCACCTTGAGCATTAACGGCGGCATTTTCCAGGTCGATGCAGGTACGCTCGCCCTCTCCGGGATTGTGACCGGTTCCACTTCCGCTTCCCTGAGCAAGACGGGATCCGGCACCTTGGTTCTCTCCGGCAACAACACATTTAATGGCCCGGTCAATGTGAGCGCGGGTACGTTGCAACTCGGCAGCGGGACGGCCTTGGGCGTCTCGTCATCATTCGCCAGCACTGCGGTGCAAGTCACGGCAAACAATCGCACCTACGCGCCCGTTCTCGTCAACGGCGGTAACCTCGATATCAATGGCCAGGTGGCCAGCCTGGGTAATGTCACCTTGGCCAGCGGCAGCATTACCGACAGCGTGGGAACCGGCACGTTGGCCGGTTACAGCTTTAACCTGCAAAACGGCACTGTGGGCGCCTCGATCATTGATTTGGTCATTGGCGGTAACATTAGCAATACCACTCCGATCTCCAAGGTGTCGGACGGTACCTCAGGCGGTGGCACCGTCGTCCTGACTGGGGCGAATACCTACTCGGGTGCCACGATCGTCTCGGCAGGTACGCTCCAAATCGGCAATGGCGGAACCACGGGTCAACTCGGCACAGGTAATGTGACTTTGACCGGCACAGGCGCGCTGGCTTTCAATCGCTCCAACTCGTACACGGTGGCGAACGCCATCACGGGTTCGGGTTCGGTCAAGCAAACCGGAGCAGGCACAACGGTGCTGACCAACACTAACAGCTACACAGGCGGGACGAACGTTAACGCGGGCAAGCTGGTGGTCAACGGCAGCCTGACGGGTAGTGGCACCGTGACGGTGGGCAACAATACGGCGGTCGCGACTCTCGCGGGTAACGGCACAATCAACGGTCCGATTGTCACCGCGACGACGGGCGGCAATGTGGCGCACGTGGCGCCCGGGGCGACGGCGGCTACGGTTGGCACGCTCCGTGTCGGCAATCTCGGCTTCACCATCGGTGACGGCACAGCGTTCGACTACGACTTGAACACGGCGACGACAGCCGGCAGCACGTTCAACGACTTGATCGCTCTGGGCGGCGGCACGCTGACCTTCAGCGGGACGACGACGTTCAACTTCAACGCCCTCTCCTCGCTGTCGACGAGCGGGACCTATACCCTCATCAGTGGCGCGAGCACGATCAGCGGCTTCAACGCGGCGAACTTCCTGACGACGGGAACCGGATCGTTGACGGCAACGTTCCTCACCTCGTCCGGCACCTTGCTGGTCTCGTTCTCCGCGGCGGCGCCTCCTGCGCCGACGGTGGCCTACTTCAACGGGCTGGGAGCCAACCTGAACACTCCAGGCAACTTCGACACCAGCGTGTCCGGTACGGTGCTGACCTCGTCAACGGTGTCCGGAACGACCAATGTCTTCTTCAGCGCGAACCGCAATGGCTTGACCTCGGCGAACACGAGCGGGGCGTTGGCGGTGAACAGTCTCAACTTCGGCGTGGGTAGTGGGACCAATAGCGGGATCACGGTCTCGGGCACCTCGGCGATCACGATCAGCGCGGCCGGGGTCAACGGCAA
>Ga0268266_10000139_pt1 | contig 140538 bp, 124 predicted proteins | sample KBSS13metaG_FD_190356 | JGI IMG/M metagenome (GOLD analysis project Ga0268266, IMG submission 190356) | Switchgrass rhizosphere microbial communities from Kellogg Biological Station, Michigan, USA - KBS S1-3 metaG (SPAdes) (version 2) | ecosystem: Host-associated > Plants > Roots >...
CGTCCGGACGAATCACCACCCGGAGCATCTGCCCGACACGTCGTGCTTCTCCGCGCACCCCGGCGCGGTCCTGGACCAGCAGCTCGCCTTCGTGAAACGTCACGTGCGGCTGGTAGTGCCGCGGGGGGACCGGTTCAACTGAATTGCCGTGATCGGCGCTTCAGGGGCAGGACTGGATCGGTGTCGTCGGGTTGCCGGTATTCCGGACGTCGTGCTGGTACTTGGGCCAGGGGGCGGTGGAGTCGAGGCCGGGGCTGTCGACGACCAGAGCGTAGAGGCTTCCACCGGTCGTCCCGACATAGAGCGGACCCGTGGCCGACCCCGCCGCTACTCCTGAGTCCCGTGCACAGTCCATCGTAGGCGAGGCCACGAAGTCTTGGACTCCATCGATCAATGCAGACCACATGAGTGCGCCCTCTGGTGATCTGAATGTGATTCGACCGTCCGTGGAAAAGACAACCACGACGCCGCCCGCGGAAATGGTCGGAGAGTCAATCGCTCCGGCGCTTACAGCCTCTTTCACGTAGGAAGTCAGCCCCAGCGGAGCTCGGTAGAAGCCGCTCTCTGCACCCGAGCTCTCGTTGAAGAAGAGCTGGTTCGATCCAATGACGAGGCCGCCAGGCTCATTCATCAAGCCGCCATCAGGCGCATTCGCGATCAGGACGCCGTCCGATACTCGAGCAGAGAAGGCGCCTCGAAGCTTCGCGGTACCGTAGATTCGGTCCGTAAGCGCAAGGGGTCCGATTGAACCATCCGCAATCGGTGAGAACCCTGCGCCGGCACTCCAGCCCGAGTTCTTCGTCCAATTCCCCGAATCAAAATTGAACGCACGGATAGCCCCGTCGCTCGTACCAAAGAAGAGGCTCGAGTCCGTCGCGACCAGATTCTGACCAGGCGACTGCGTGGCATTCGAGATCAGGTTTAGGCAAACCTGATCTGGTGACTGGGCGCCGGGCCGGATGGTCACTAGACCTTGCTGAGATGCGAAGGCCGTCGCGCTCTCGTACGTTCCCGACAGCCCAACACTCGCAAAAACTGCAGCCGTGGATAAAATTTCTCCCCCCGGCTTCGTGTCCGTTGACGCTGGGCAGCTTCCGGCATCCGAGCCATCAGCCAAGTACCTTGCATGCAAAGCACTCGGTCTGGACGCGGTGGCGACGTAGACGATTTGAGCCCCGGATTGCATTGAGCCAACGCTCGGACTTCCAAGAAGCGGTCCTAGCGGCAGAACCCACCTCTCCGTTCCCGTATCTGCGAGCGCGTACACGCTCCCGCTCCCCCCGTCGCTCGTCCCGAACACGATCGTCCCATCGTCCGCGATCGCGGGCGTCGTGTAGATCGGTGCCCCGGCCGAGTACCGCCACTTCCACCGCGTCACGTTCAGCCCGGCGTCCGCAGTCCCGACGTTGTTGCTGAGGTCCGTCCCCGAGACCTCGAGCGGCACCACCGCCCGGAACGCCTCGAACGGAAGCGACGCCAGCGGAACCGTTCCCTCTCGACAGAACGGGTTCGACGCCGCCGGATTCGCCGACCCGCACGGGGCCAGCGGCACGTCGAGAGCCGTCCCGGCGCTTGCCGCGATACCGTGCGCCAGCAGCTTCACCGACCCGGCGCTCACGTCCTGATCGTGCGAGGTGACCGTCACCTGCACGCTCTCGTCGCGGCGGAACGCGTCGTGCCCTCCGTCCGGCGCGCCCGGGTCGTACCCGGTGAGCTTCGCCGTGTCTGGTCGCGGTGATGGGCCCGTCACCACGATCGAGAACACCGGCGGATTCTTGTCGTTTGGATTTCCGGCAGCGACGCAGGTCTTCGTCCCCGGATCGCACGTCCCGCCGTTCACGCAGTCGGCGTCGGTGCTGCAGGTGCGCGTCGGGTCGAAGCACGCCCCCGCGAGGAGCAGCGCGGCCAGCACCCCCAACAGCGAGATCGCGGTCCGCATCGCGCCTCCTCAGAACCTTCCCGCCATCACCAGCGTTCCCCCACCCGGCCCGGGTCGCAGCTCGACGTGCGCCGTCTCGGGCTTGCTCCCATCAAGCACCCAGAGCGTCACCCCGGTCGCGACCAGCGCCGCACCCGCGACCAGCGCGATGGTCACCGGCGTCGACTTGCTCCGCAGCGAGTCCTGCGCAGCAGCAGCCTCGGGCGTCGGCGGGCGCTGCCCGTGCGGGTCGAGCGTCTGCCGGTAGGCATCCTCGTCGCTCTTTCCCCCGAAGAAGAGCGCCGTCCCCACCGCCAGCGCCACCGCGCCGACCCCCACGCAGGCGTACGCCGCGATCCGCTGTCCCGAGGCGCCACGCGACGCGACCGGAGCGACGGCCGCCAGCGGGACCTCGGCCCGCGGCTCGGCCGGCACGCTTGGCGCAGGTGTCTCCGTCGCCGCTGCCACCGGAGCGGCCACCAGGGGCTGAAGATCCAGGGTCTCCACCCGGAGGCCCTCGGTCAGCACCTTCTCGATTCCTGGACGGAGCATCTCCGGACGGAGACGACCCTTCGGACGGGTCACCTCGAGATTGGAGACGCTTCGCTCGAGCAACCCATCCGAGCGCACCAGCTTCCCCACGAAGACCATCTGCGGCCGGAACGGGTAGACGCTCACGTAGAGCGCGCGCTGCCCGCCGCAGGCACGGGCGAGCTCGGCGAGGCACTGCTCGTCACCGCTGCAGCTCCCACCGGGACGGGCCGCCACGAACTGGCGCGCGCACTGCTGGCCGACCACCTTCACGTCGTGACGGGAGAGCTCGGCGTCGAGCTGCGGACCCAAGCGCGCCGCGTCATCGTCGCTGCCGCCGACGACCACGAGCGGGTGCGGAACGACCGCCGGGGCCAGGGTCGCCGCCGGAGCCGCCAGCGAGGTCAGGGCCGTCAGCAACGACCCGCACAGCGCAGTCCGCCGCAAGCCGTTCAACCCCCCTCCTTCGGATCGGCCGAGAAAGGTCATACCATCGCCCGCCGTGGGCCGGCACTTTCGTTGCTAGCCTTTTGCGAGCTGCATGCCAGGGCTTGCAGGTGTCGGGCAGCGGGGGGTTCACGTGGTTTCGATTCGCGGCGGGATGCTCGCGGTGGTGCTCGCCTCCACGGGTGCGGTGGCCGCACCCCGGATGGCGCTGGTCGCCCTCGGTGACTGCCGCGATCCGGACCTGCTGCGCTACGAGCGACAGTTCGAGGAGCGGCTGTCGGAGCGCGTCGGCACTCAGCTCCTGCCGGTCGAGCAGTTTCAGGCGCGCGTGGGCCCTCCGCCCACGCACACGCTCGACGAGGTGCGCCGGCAGGTGTCGACCGCGGAGAACCTCTTCTACAACGACCGCATCGCCGACTCGCTCGCCCTGCTCGACCAGACGCTGGCCGAGCTCGAGCGACTCCCGCCCGGACCGGACCGGGCGAAGACCTTCGGCGACGCCCAGCTGATCCGCGGAATGACGCTCAGCGCGCAGCGACGCCGGGAGGCCTCGGACGACGCCTTCCGCGCCGTGCTCCGGGTCGATCCGCGGCACGTCATGAGCCCGGACGCCTTCTCGCCCACGTTCCGGCAGCGGTTCGACAAGCTTCGCGCCGAGCTGGCGCGGGCACGCAAGGTCCGGCTGTCGGTGCAGTCACAGCCCGCGGGGGCGACGGTCTACGTGGACGGGTTCGCGCTCGGACACACGCCGGCGAGCCTCGACCTGGTTCCCGGGAGCTACCAGATCCTGGTCGGGCGCCCGGAGTCGTACTCCTTCCCGCATCTCGTGCAGCTCCGGGAGGACACCGCTCTGCGCGTCGACCTCGCCTTCGAGCAAACCATCCCGCCCTCGCGCGCTCCCTGCCTCCAGCAACCCCGGGACGGGCACGAGACGCCGCTGGGCAACGCCCTGAAGCTCGCGCTGCTCCTCGAGGTGGACCAGCTGGTGATCCTCCGGCTCGACCGACCGGCGGCCGGCCCGAGCTGGCTGTCCGCCGCGGTGCTCAACGCGCAGACCGCCCAGCGGACCCGCGAGGGAGGGATCCAGCTCGGGAGCGCGAAGAGCGGCGGTGACGACCTCGGTGAGCTGGCCCGCTTCGTCGTCACCGGCGAGACCGGCGAGCGGGTCGTGGCCGTGAATCCATCCACCGGCCAGGCCTCGGTGCTCGCACTTCCACCACCCGCGGCGGTCAGCCAGACACATCCGGCCTCGACCCGGACCTGGCGCACCCCCACCGGCATCGCGCTGACGGCGACCGGCGCCGTGGCACTCGGCGTTGGCGTGCTCTTCCAGCTGAAGGCGAACGACTCCGCGTCGAAATTCAACGCCGCCTACGCGGGCGGGACGGCCCCGCTCCCCTCGCAGGTCGGGACCGTGGACGGCTACCGCAGCGACGCGCACACCCAGCAGACCATCGCCTACGTGGGTTATGCGGTCGGCGCGGTCGCCCTCGGGACCGGGCTGTGGCTCTGGCTCACGGACGGGAAGGCGCCGAGCACGACGGTGGTCGCCGGGCCCGGCTCGGTCGCCGTGGCCGGTCGATTCTGACGGCCTCAGGGGACGTAGAGCCGGACGTCGCCCGGTGTGCTGTAGATGAGCCCCGGCTTCCGTCCGAACATCGCCGGCTGCCACGCGACGGCCGCGCTGCTGTCCGGCGCGGTTGCGAGCACCATCCACGGCGAGCCGCAATCGGTGGAGAGATCCCGCTCGACCAGCTCGAGGAGATTGCTCGCGTTCAGGCGCGCCCCGATGACCCGCGCACCATCGTGACGAGAGGCCACGGTGAGCCCCCCGGTCGCGCTGCGATCGGACGACGCGGGGCAGACCCCTCCGTCGGCACCGGACTCGCAGCTCCGACACGACTCGATTCGCGTCCCGGTCTGCGTGTCGAAGACCACGAGGCTCCGGTCGGCTCGGGCCAGCGCCACGGAGAAGCGCGGATCGTCGGCGAGGTCCGTCCGCACCGGTGGCTCCACGTGGATCTCCTGTGTGGGGGTCGGCCCGCAACTTGCCCGGAACCAGGCTCGCAGCAGCCGGTGCTGCGCGTCGGTGGCCACGACCTCCCAGAACTGCTCGGACCGGATGGCCAGCCTGTCCGGAACGAAGCCGATGTCGAGCGAGTACGGTCCGCGCGAGTACGTACCCGAGACGTTCACGAGGCCCACCGTTCCGAGCAACACTCCTGATTCGGCGCAGGACGGCCCGGTCGGAACGGCGTACACCGCGGACGGCGTCGAGAACGCAGTGCCGGTCCGGACGTCCAGCCGATCCGTGGTGTCGCGCTGGACGATGGCGGTCACGCGGAGCGGATCGCCCCCGTCCGACTGGAACGCCGCGGCGGTGCGCAGTTCCGCGAGCGGAGGGGCGGCGACGTCGAGCAGGGTCAGCTGGGTGAACGCCCCGCTCGCGGGATCGAACCAGCCCCAGACCACCTTGCTCGCCGTCTCGATGGCGAGTGTCACGACGCCGTCCTCGTCCGAGGCCGCGTCGAACGAGACCACCGAGTCCAGCCCACCGATGGTCCCCGACTGCGCGGGGCGCGCCGACGTCCAGAAGCGCGCGGAACCGGCCTGGTTCGGATTTCCGAGCGCATCGAACACGACGCCGGCATCGACACTGACCTGGTAGCCCGTGGCGTAGCCCAGGCCGTTGAAGACGAACCGCCGGTGCTCGGAGTCGTAGGCACCGGTGGCCCCGCCGGGGACGAGCACGGCAGGCTCGGCGGCGCCCGTCACCACCTCTCCGAAGTCGACCGTCAGCTGGATGTCCGCACCCCGCTCGCCCTCCGCAGGCGCGAAGCGTGGACTCGGCGGGACGTCGTCCACCCGGAACGGAACCGAGACCCGGCGCTCCCGGTCCTGGCTGTCGCGGGCGAGGAGCACGAGCTCGACGTCCTCGCCGTCGATCGCCGGCAGGGGAATGACGAGCGAGAACAGGCCACCGTCGACCGGAATGGCTCCCGCCGCCCCCGAGTCGACCAGCTGGTAGCTCACCCCCATCAGGGTCGCGTCCGACCAGGTGGTGACTGTTCCCCGCACGTCGAGGGCCGGGTCCGTCACGGCGGCATCCGGTCTGGGAGAGAGCACGGTGATCTGGGGACCCAGGTCCAGGATGCAGAGCCGCGTCGCGGGGTCACACGCCTGACCCTGGGGGCAAGCCGAGCTCTCGCAGTCCGCGCTGGGGGTGAGCGACGTGCACGCGGCGCTCGCGACCAGCAGCAATCCTGCGACGATCGGTCTCGACATTCGTCCCCCCGTCCGCCGGTCCGGACGGACCCGCCTGACTCCCCCGGCACCCGCAGCACCGGTGAATCCTGGATTCTGCACGGGACGATCCAGCTTTCGGAGCATTTTCGAGCGGGGCTACGCTGGCCACGGGAATGCAGGAGGGGGGCGGGCATGAAGCTGGTGGCGTGGGGGCTACCGGTCGCGCTGCTCGTTGCCGCGTGCGGGACCGTCGAGCCCGGACAGGGCCAGGATCTGAGCATCGAGACGGCTTCGCTGCCCGACGCCGTCGTGGGACGGGACTATCGCGAGCGGAACGTGGTGCTCCAGGCGCGTGGGAGCGGCTCGCTGTCGTGGAGCCTTCCGCAGCTGCCGCCCCCGCTGTCCGGCTGGCTCAGCGTCGGCGAGAGCACTGGTCTGCTCCAGGGAACGCCGCTGGACGTGGTCTCGCCGTCGGTGGGGTTCGTGGTGCAGGTCAGCAGCGGAACGGCGCAGGCGCAGCGGCCGTTCACCATGGCCGTGGGGTGCTCGGAAGGGACGGCGAGCCCATGCGGGGTGCCGGACCCGACGATGTGCGTCGCAGGGACGCGGGTGTGCCTCCAGGGAACGCTCGGGCCGTGTACGGCGGCGCCAGGACATCCCCCGTACGAGGCGGACGTCACGCACTGCGGCCCGGACTGCGACCAGACCTGCCCACGGACCTCGACCAACCGCTGCGTCGGGACATGCGCATGCGGGAGCGAGGCGGGCCCGTGCACGGGCGCGACCCCCGCCTGCTGCCCGGGGATTGACGGACGCCCCGAGAGCTTCGGCTGCGTCTCGCTCCAGACGCCCGAGCACTGCGGCGCGTGCCAGACCGCGTGTCAGGCGAGGGCCAACACAACGCTGGGCTGCGCCAGCAGCACCTGCACCTACGCCTGCAACGACCCCTGGCGGAACTGCAACGGGGGGCCCGGGACGACCGAGGGATCGGATGCGGACGGCTGCGAGACGCGGGTGGACAACGACGTCAACCACTGCGGCGCGTGCGGAAAGATCTGCCCGACCTCTCTCACGGGGAAGAACACCGCTGCGGAGCCACCGACCTGCGGAGGCGGCGAGTGCCGCTACACCTGTGACCTGCCGCGGTTTCACGACTGCAGGGACGCCGGTGGAAGCTGCCGCGACTACACGACGGACCAGGACGCGGACGGCTGCGAGACGGACTTCTCGTCGGTTCACGACTGCGGCGGGCACGGCGAATGTCCGGTCAGCATCGCGAACGCGCATGCGGTGTGCGCGCTGAATCCGGGCAACGGTCAGTACGAGTGCGGCCAGAAGTGCAACGGGGGTTTCGACCCCGATCCATGCGGGTCGCCGCCGGTCTGCAAGCCGCTGAACGACGAGGACAACTGCGGCACGTGCGGCCGGGCGTGCCCCACGATCGAGACCGGCGAGGTGAACCAGCACTGCACGGCGATCGGCCAGTGCTGCGTGCAGATCTGCGACCCGGGGAAGAAGCCTCCCTGCGGGCCCGTCGAGTGCCGCTGACCGGGGGCCTCAGCGGGTAGTGCTGAGCGGAGCTCCTCGGGGCTGGAGCTGGGGGGCCCGACGCGCCTACGGTCCGACCCATGGAACGCTCGGACGTCGAGCCCTTCCGCGCGAACGTGCCCGAGCGGGTGCTGGCGGATCTGCGCGAGCGGCTCGCCGGGACGCGCTGGCCCGAGCCGGTGGCCGGCGTGGGGTGGAGCGAGGGCGTCGACCTCGCGTGGCTCCGTCGCGTGGTGACGTACTGGGAGAGCCGATTCGACTGGCGGGTCCACGAGGCTCGGCTGAACGCGCTGCCGCAGTTCCTGGTCCGTGTCGGCGACACCCGGATTCACTGCATCCACATGAAGGGACGAGGGCCGAAGCCGGTACCGCTGATCATCACCCACGGCTGGCCGGGCTCGGTGCTCGAGATGCTCCGGATCGTTCCGCTGCTCGCGGACCCGGCGGCGAACGGGGGCTCGGCGCAGGACGCGTTCGACGTCGTGGTTCCGTCGATTCCCGGGTACGGCTTCTCGGAGCGGCCGACGGTGCCCGGGACGTCCAACTCGGTGGTGGCCGACCTCTGGACCGGGCTGATGGACCGGCTCGGTTACCCTCGTTTCGCGGCGCAGGGCGGCGACTGGGGCGCGGGGATCTCGACCTGGATCGCGCGGAAGGCGCCCGAGCGACTGCTCGGATTGCACCTCAACTACATCCCGGGCTCCTACCGGCCGTGGGTGGAGAACGAGGCGTCGCTGAGCGCCGAGGAACGCGCGTTTCTGGCCGACAAGGCGCACTGGGGCGAGGAGGAGGGAGCGTACGGGCATCTCCAGGCCACGCGGCCCGGAACGCTCGGTATCGCCCTCACCGATTCTCCGGCCGGGCTCGCTGCGTGGATCCTGGAGAAGGTCCGGGCCTGGGCGGACTGCGACGGGGACGTCGAGTCCCGGTTCTCGCTCGACGAGCTGCTGGCAAACGTGACGCTGTACTGGGTGACGAACACGGCGGCGTCGTCGGTCCGTCTCTACCGCGAGTCGACGCTCACGCCGCTGCAGCTCGGCCCGGGCGAGCGCATCCGCGTGCCGATGGGCTTCGCGCACTTCCCGCTCGAGGCGCCGTCGCCACCACGCCGGTGGGTCGAGCGCGGCTACGACGTGCGCCGGTGGACGGAGATGCCCCGGGGCGGGCATTTCGCCGCGTGGGAGGAACCGGCGCTGCTCGCTCAGGACATCCGGGATTACTTCCGTCCCCTACGAGGTGTCTGACACCTCGATTGGGTTCACAGTCGAGAGCGGTCACGCGGCATCGAAACGTTCAGGCAGCCGAGGAGGCTACGCCTGGTCTCAAGAACGGTCGGAATGCGTACTCGGGAAAGACCACCGACAGGTTTCCACTCCTCCAGAGTGCGGAAGCACCGGAGAAGTCGACTCTAAAAGCGAGGAACTTTTCCTTAAACGTTTCTCTGAGGATGGCGGACGCCGCGTGACACCATGGACGGCGAGTCCGTTTCGGGCGGTCGGGACGATACTGGGGATCCTGGGCAAGCACGGTTGCCGGTCCGAGAACACGAGGATGGTCCCGGCGGCCCTGGAGATGAATCGCATCGAGGACTCGCCTCAGGAATCGGCGCCACGCGGACCGTCGGGCGAACCTCACGAGGGGCAACGGACTGAGTTCGAGCGTCTCCTTCGTCGCAAAGCGCGCCTCGAAGCGATCGGGCACGCCCTTCCCCGAACGCGCCTTCCATCGATTGGTCCAGTCGAACCAGCTGAACTGTCGCCTTGTTCTCCCCTGGAGGTCAGGAAGACAGCTCAGACCAGGCCACTCCTGGCACCGTCGAACCAGGCCCTCCTTCACACCGTGGGAGAGGATGTAGCGAAGCCGGTCGAGTACCCCGCCCTCGTCCAGCACGGGCTCGGCAGAGTATCGGCGCTCCCAGAATGAGCCACGCCAGTTCACGAGTGCGCCCACCTTCTTCGAGGTGTTCGAGAGCAGGTACTGCATGAACTGCGAGATGTTCCCCCTGGGCGCCCGCAGAAGCAGATGCAGGTGATTCGAGGCAAAAGTGAAGGCAAAGAGCTCCACCTCGAATCGTCTCACCGCCCGTGCGAGTACGCCGCCGAGGACGTCATTCGTCCGTGCGGATGGACTGAGAAATAGGCGTCCCTGCAAGCACCGCACGGTCGCAAACATGATCTGACTCGGATCGTTCCTTCGCAGCGGCCAACCCATTCGAGCCCCCTGGTTTTTCCGATGGACGGAGCACGAATCAGGCCAGAGCCGGAAGAACACCCTTACGAGGTGTTTGACACCTCGTAAGGGACACCTCGTCAGGTTCTCGAGCCAGTGCTCTACAGGTGCGTCGGTTTCTTCATCAGCGACGGAATCCCGCGACGCCACGCGTCCGAGAGCCGCGCCACCGGAAGGTCGACCAGGCCGGAGATCACCAGACTGTCCCCGCCCACCGTTCCGATGCTCGCGAACGGGACCCCAGCCGCCGTGCAGGCCGCCGCGATCTCCGCCTCCCGCTCGGGGGCGAAGGAGATGACCACCCGCGACGCGTCCTCTCCGAACAGGTACGCGTGCGGCGCCATCGACCCGACCGGCAGCGTGACTTCCGCCCCGACGGGCTTCTCCGCGTCCGCCATGCAGCACTCGGCGAGCGCCACGGCCAGCCCGCCCTCGCTCGGGTCGTGCGCCGAGGCCACCTTCCGGCCCCGCACCAGCTCCCGGACCACCGACTGCAGCGCCTTCTCCCTCGCCGCGTCCAGCACCGGCGGCCGCCCGGCGATCTTCCCCGCGGTCATGAGCAGCCACTCGGAACCACCGAGCTGCCCCCGCGTCTCACCCAGCATCGCGATCTTGTGCCCGGTCGTGCGGAACACGCCGGCGCAGGTCGCGTTCACATCGGGAAGGAGGCCGACCACCGCGACCGTCGGCGTCGGCAGGATCGCCTTGCCCTCGGTCTCGTTGTAGAGGCTCACGTTTCCGCTCACCACGGGGACGTCCAGCTCGCGGCAGGCCGCGGAGATGCCCCGCGTCGCCTCGGCGAACTGCCACATGATCTCCGGCCGCTCGGGATTCCCGAAGTTCAGGCAGTCCGTCAGGCCGAGCGGCTCTCCGCCCACGCACGAGACGTTCCGCGCGCACTCCGCCACCGCCAGCCGCGCACCCTCGAACGGGTCGAGGTAGACGAACCGCGCGTTGCAGTCGACCGCCAGGGCGAGTCCCTTTCCGCTCCTCTCGACCCGCACCACCGCAGCATCCGCCGGACCCGGCCGCACCGCCGCGCCAAGCCGCACCGTGTGGTCGTACTGCCGGATGAGCCACTCCTTGCTGGCGATCGTCGGCCGCGCCAACAGCGCGAGCAACGTCTCGCCGTGGTCTCGGCCGGGCGCCACCGACAGCGGATCGAAGGATTGCAGCGCGTCCTGCTCCGCGGGCCGCCGCGTCGGACGGTCGTAGATCGGAGCGCCATCGGTCAGCGGCGTCACAGGGAGGTTCGCGACCTCCTTGCCGCCGTCGAGGATCCGCACCCGCCCGTCGTCGGTGACGCGCCCGATCACCGCCGCGTCCAGGTCCCACTTGTGGAAGATGCGGAGCACCTCGTCCTCGCGGCCGCGCTTGGCCACGATGAGCATCCGCTCCTGGCTCTCGGAGAGCATGACCTCGTAGGGGGTCATCCCCTCCTCGCGCCGCGGCACCTTCGCGACGTCGATCTCGATCCCGCTCCCCGCCCGGCCAGCCATCTCGATGGACGAGCTGGTCAGACCCGCCGCGCCCATGTCCTGGATACCGACCAGCGCGTCGGTCTTGAAGATCTCGAGGCACGCCTCGAGCAGCAGCTTCTCGGTGAACGGATCTCCGACCTGGACGGTGGGGCGCTTGCTCTCGCTGTCCTCGTCGAACTCAGCGGAGGCCATCGTCGCGCCGTGGATGCCGTCCCGCCCGGTCTTGCTCCCCACGTAGAGGATGGGATTGCCGACACCCGCCGCCGTCCCCTTGAAGATGCGGTTCGACTCCAGCACGCCGACGGTGAAGGCGTTCACCAGGCAGTTGCCGTTGTAGCTCTCGTCGAAGGCGACCTCGCCGCCCACCGTGGGCACGCCGATGCAGTTCCCGTAGCCCCCGATGCCGCGCACCACGCCGTCGAGCAGCCACGCCGTCTTCGGGTGCGACGGATCACCGAACCGCAGCGAGTTGAGCGACGCGATCGGCCGCGCCCCCATGGTGAAGACGTCGCGGAGGATGCCGCCAACGCCAGTCGCCGCGCCCTGGTAGGGCTCGATGTAGCTCGGGTGGTTGTGGCTCTCCATCTTGAAGGCCGCCGCCATCCCGTCGCCGATGTCCACGACGCCGGCGTTCTCGCCCGGTCCCACCAGCACCCGGGGGCCCTTCGTCGGGAACCCGCGGAGGTGCTTGCGCGACGACTTGTAGGAGCAGTGCTCGCTCCAGAGCACGCTGAAGATTCCGAGCTCGAGCAGGTTCGGCTCCCGGCCCAGGTGCTCCTGGATGCGGCCGTACTCCGACTCGCTCAGGCCGTGCTGCGCGATGACGTCCTTGCTCGGAGCCATATCAGTGGAGGAACGAGGCCAGCACCCGGCGGCCATCGGCATTGCCGAGCAGCGGCTCGGCGTTCCGCTCGGGGTGGGGCATCATCCCCAGCACGTTTCCCGAGGAGTTCACGATGCCGGCGATGTCGGCCCGGCTCCCGTTCGGATTCTGGAGGTAGCGGAAGACCACCTGGCCCTCGCCCTCGAGCCGCTTCAGCCCCTCGTCGTCGATGAAGTAGTTCCCGTCGCCGTGGGCGATGGGGATCTTGAACGTCTCGCCGGCCGTGAGCCCGGAGGTGAAGCGCGTCCGAGCCTTCTCGGTGCGCAGATTCACGTCCTGACAGATGTACTGGCGGTTCGCGTTCTGGAGCAGCGCGCCGGGCAGGAGCCCCGCCTCGGTGAGGATCTGGAAGCCATTGCAGATGCCGATGACCGGACCCCCCTTCTTCGCGAAGGCGGCCACCTCCTCCATCACCGGCGCGAACCGCGCGATCGCTCCGCAGCGCAGGTAGTCGCCGTAGCTGAACCCGCCGGGGAGGATGACCAGCTCGCTCCCCTTCAGGTCGTGGTCCTTGTGCCACAGCAGCTGGGGCTGATGGCCGAGGACCGACCCCGCCACGTGGAAGGCGTCCTCGTCGCAGTTGCTGCCGGGGAAGACGACGATCCCGACCTTCATCCGATCTCCACCCGGAAGTTCTCGACCACCGTGTTGGCGAGGAGCTTCCGGCACATCTCCTCCACCTGGGCCCGAGCCTCGGCACCGTTCCCATCGGGGAGTTGCAGCTCGATGTACTTGCCCAGGCGAACGCCGGAGACCTGGCCGAAGCCGAGCGCATGCAGGCTGCCCTCCACGGCCTTGCCGGCCGGGTCGAGCACCCCTGGCTTCAGCGTCACGTACACCCGTGCGAGCATGTCTCCTCCGGTGCGACATCCGCGGGCTGCCGCGGGTCGGCGCCGCCTCTATCAGCCGTGCGAGGAAGCGTCCACACCTGTCTTAACGGGGGGTTAGAGTGTCGGCCAGCACAGTTGGGACCGCCGTGGTAACGCTTGGTGGATGCCGTCGTGGGCGTTGTGGCCCGGCTGTGTCGTGCTCCTGTTGCTTCGCGCCTTCATGGCCGCGGCGGAGTCGGCGCTCTCCGGAGTCTCCGATCTGAAAGCCAAGGAGCTGGCGACCCTCCACGGGAGGCCCGGCCGCCGTGTTCTCCGGCTGCGCACGCAGCGGGAGATGACCGCCTCCTCCTTGCGCATCGGGATGGTGCTCAGCGGCTTCCTCGCCGCCGGGGTGGGGGCACTGGCGCCCCCGGCGATGGTGCAGTTCGACGTCTCCCGCCTGGGGGGCATCGGAGGTGCGCTGGCGGCACCGCTGGCCGGGGTGCTGTTCGTGGGATTGCTCGCCGCGGTGGCCGACGTGACCGCTCGGGCCATCGCCAGCACCGACCCGGAGAGCGCGGCGCTCCGGCTCTCCTGGCTGCCGGCCCTGCTCTCGGCGGTCCTGGGCCCCTTTGCGCGCGTTCTCCTCGGCGGGGTCAATCTCATGCTCCGGCCTTTCGGGATCCGGGCCCGCTTCGAGCCGCCGCCCCCTCCACTCGAGGAGCTGGAGCGGATGCTCGCCGCCCAGGCCGCGAACCAGAAGGTGGACGCGAGCGCGCCCGAGCTCATCCGCAGCGTGTTCGAGCTGTCCGACAAGCGGTGCCGCGACGTCATGGTGCCGCGCACCGACGTTGTGGCCGTGGAGGTCTCGACGCCGCCGACCGAGATCCTCCGCATCCTCGCCGAGGAGAGCCACAGCCGCATCCCTGTCTACCGGGACGACATCGATCACATCGTGGGCGTCCTGCACGCGCGCGACCTGATCCCGCTCCTGCAGCATCCGGAGCTCATCGTCCTCCAGGACCTGGTCCGGCCGGCGGTGTTCGTGCCGTGGATCAAGCCGGTGGGAGACCTGCTCCGCGAGATGCAGGCGCGGCGCATCCACATGGCGATGGTCACCGACGAGTACGGCGGCTTCATGGGCGTGGTGACGCTCGAGGACATTCTCCGGGAGATCGTCGGAGACATCGCCGACGAGTTCGAGCAGCCCGAGTCGCTCATCGAGAAGCAGCCCGACGGGTCGTACCTGGTCGACGCGATGCTCGAGGTCGAGGAGTTCGCCGAGGCCTTCGGTCTCCCCCTCCCCGAGGGCGAGTACGAGACGCTCGGCGGTTACCTGAGCTCGCTCGCTGGCAGCATCCCCGAGGTGGGCGACCGGTTCACGTACGATGGCTGGCAGTTCACCATCGCGTCGAAGCAGGGACCCCGCCTGGGTCGCGTCCGGATGACCCGGCTCAAGGCGCCGACGGCCCCGTCCCGCGAGGGTGGGACGCAGCCGACCACCGCGACTTCCTGAGTCCGCAGGGCGCCGCACCGCGGCACGCGGACGTAGGGGCGGGGTGTCCAATTGAGAGGTGCAATTACGAGGTGTGTGACACCTCGTAATTCTCGTTGGCCCTCCCGCGAGGGTGGGACGCAGCGGACCACCGCGACCCTTTGACCCGCGAGCGCCGCAGCGCGGCACGCGAACGGGATTCACCCAATGAAGAGGCCTCAACCAATGACGAGGTGTCAGTTACGAGGTCTCTGACACCTCGCTGGGGACCTAATGAAGAGGCCTCAACCAATGACGAGGTGTCAATTACGAGGTCTCTGACACCTCGCTGGCGGTCAATTACGAGGTCTCTGACACCTCGCTGGCGGCTGGCGACACCTCGCTGGCGCGACACCTCGCCAACGGACCTGACTCGCCTCACCGCCCGAGCAGCGGATTCAGGGCCTCGACGCTCAGCGGCCAGCCGTTCCGCTGGCCCACCAGCTGGAGAGCGCGCGCGAACTCCGCTGCGCTCTGGAACCGCTTCTCCCGGTCCGCGAACGTCGCCTGCCGCACAACCCGTGCGAGGTACTCCGGCACTCCGCCGCGAACCGACTCGAGCAGCGGGATCTGCGCGTCCCGAACCCGGGCGAGCAGGTCCAGCTCGGTCGCCTGCGGGAACAGCCGCCGGTTCGCCACCATCTCCCAGAGGATGACGCCCACCGAGTACAGGTCGCTCCGCGCGTCGACCGACTCTCCCACCACTTGCTCCGGGCTCATGTAGGCCACGGTCCCCTGCAGCGCCCCCTGCTCTGCCCTGGGGAAGCCGTCGAACTCGGCGATCCCGAAGTCCGTCAGCTTCACGTCGCCGGTCACCGACAGCAGCACGTTCGACGGATTGACGTCGCGGTGGACCAGCGGCACCGCCGGGCTCGCTCCGATGCCCGCGTGCAGGTACCCGAGCGCATCCAGCAGGCACCACCCGATGTAGTTCGCCGCGGGCAGCGGCATCGACGTTCCGGCCACGACCAGCTGCTCGAGGAAGAAGCCCAGGGTCCGCCCCGGGACGAGCTCCTGGACCATGAGGTAGTCCGCGCCGGACTTGAAGCAGCGAAAGGTTCGCACGAGGTGCTTGTGCTGGAGCCGGACCGCGATCTTCGCCTCGTCGATGAAGTGCTTCACGTGCGCGCCGTCGTTCCGGTAGGTCGGGAGCAGGCGCTTCAGCACGACCTCGGGGCCCTCGCCCGCCGAGGGCGTCGTCGAGGGGAGGGGTCGAGCCTGGTACACCTCGGCCATCCCGCCCACCGCGAGCCGGCCGACGATCTCGTACCCTCCGAGCTCTCGCTCCAGCGGCACGGCCGGACTCTACCGCGCCCGACGGCAAACCCGACGGATCCTGTGGAAATCCGTCGCCATCCGACGCATTGTGCGCGGACCTCAAGAGGGAGATCGATGACCTTCACGCCGCACTTGTTCTCTTCCATCGGGGCGCTTCTCTTCTCGGCCATCGGCTGCATCGTCGGCGCCCTGGGCCCCGAGGTGCTCTACCCCGTCTGGCGGATCTTCGGCGCGCGCTCGGTCCCCCTCTCGCGCTTCGCCTCCACCGGGCTGGGCCTCTTCGGAGGGTTCGTCGCCGGGCTGCTCACGCCCTTCTTCGCTCCCGCCGGCCAGATGTTTTACCCGGAGTGGTGGGGCTTCCTGCTCGCGGCGGCCAACGCCGGTGGCGTCGTCTTCACCGGCGCGATGATTGCCTCCGTTCCCGACCGAAACGCCGGGTACTAGGCCTCAACCGCCAGGCTTGCCCGCCGGGTTGTCCCACCCGCCGATCTCCGCGGCCAGCCGATCCGCCTCGGGCGGCCCCCAGCTCCCCGGCTCGTAGAAGTGGAGAGGGGTGACGTTGTCCAGCACCGGCTCCACCACCGCCCACGCCGCCTCGACCGCGTCTTGCCGGACGAAGAGCGTCGCGTCGCCGTTCATCGCGTCGGTGAGGAGTCGCTCGTAGGCGTCCGCCTCGTCGGAGGTGTCCTGCTTCACCGCGGCGAGCTCGACCGTGGTCCCCACCATCTCCGGCCCCGGCTTCTTGACCCGAGCGCTCAGCGACAGCGCCATGTCCGGTCCCAGCCGGAAACGGAAGGTGTTCGCATCCTTGCGGGACAGCTTTCGCAGAGGCGGGCGTCGCAGCTTCACCACCACCTCGGTCGCCGTCACCGGGAGGCACTTGCCCGAGCGAATCAAGAACGGCACCCCGTCCCACCGCCAGGACGAGACCTGGATCCGCACCGCCGCGTAGGTCTCGACCTGCGAGCTGGGCGCCACGCCCGGCTCGTCGCGATACCCCACGAACTGTCCCCGGACCACGTCCTCCGGCCGCATGGGCGGAATCGCCCGGAAGACGTCCGCCACCTCGTTCCTCACGGATTCCCAGTACAGGTCGGACGGCGGCTCCATCGCCAGGAAGCCCACGACCTGGAGCAGGTGGTTCTGCACCACGTCCCGGATGCATCCGGTCTGGTCGTAGAACTTCCCGCGTCCCTGGACGCCGAAGCTCTCGGCCATGGTGATCTGCACGCTCTCCACGTAGTTCCGGTTCCAGATCGGCTCGAGGAACGTGTTGCCGAAGCGGAAGACCAGGAGGTTCTCCACCGCGTCCTTTCCCAGGTAGTGGTCGATGCGAAAGACCGACTTCTCGGGGAAGACCTGGTGGAGGATCCGGTTCAGCTCCTCGGCTGAATTCAGATCGTGACCGAACGGCTTCTCCACCACCACCCGCGCGCGCTCTGCGTTGCCGGACTTGCTCAGGGCCTCGATGACCGTGGGGAAGAGAATCGGAGGAATCGCCAGGTAGTGCGTGGGCGCGTGGCAGCCTTCCAGCAGCTTCTTCAGCTGAAGGAAGGTGCTCGGGTCCCCGTAGTCGCCATCCACATACCGCAGCTGTGACATGAGCTTGGAGAACGCCGGCTCGCGTACGCCCGGCCCGTGCGTCTCGACGCTGTCCTTTGCTCGCGCCTTCAGCTGATCGAGCGTCCATCCAGCCTTCGCCACGCCGATGACCGGGCACTGCAAGACGCCCCGCTCCACCATCGACTGGAGCGCGGGGAAGATCTTCTTGTGCGCCAGGTCACCGGTGGCGCCGAAGAAGACCAGCGCATCCGAGCGCGAGCTCGTCGCCTTCGGTCCTTGCCAGATTGACTCGGCTCCGCCCATGCCCGCCGGGACTCGTATCAGCCTGCGAGCGAGGCGTACAGCCGTTCATAAGTCGCGGCCGAGCTCTCCCAGGACCAGTCCTGAACCATGCCCCGTCGTCGGAGCACGTCGAGCTCGTCACGCCGGTTCCACCACCAGTCCATCGCTCGGCCACTCGCCCAGAGGAGCCCCGCAACGTCGAAGTCACGGAACTTGAAGCCAGTCCCCTCCGGGAGGTCAGCGTCGCGCACCGTGTCCTCGAGGCCGCCCGTCGCCCGGACCACCGGCACCGTCCCGTATCGGAGCGAGTACATCTGGTTCAGTCCGCATGGCTCGTAGAGCGAGGGCATCAGGAAGAAGTCCGCCCCGGCCTCCACCAGGTGCGACAGCGAGGGGTCGAACCCGATGAACGCCCGGAACCCATCGCTGCGCCGGGCCGCAAGCGAGCGCAGCGCGTCCTCGTACCAGTGCTCGCCGTTCCCGAGCACCACCACCTCCGCGCCCCGCTCGAGGAGCGTGGGGATCGCCTCCAGCAGGAGCGAGATTCCCTTCTGCCCTGCCAGGCGAGTCACCACTCCGAACAGCGGCGCGTCGCTCACGCGCTCGGGGTCCGGGAGCCCGAAGCGGTGCCGAAGCTCGGCCTTGCACACCGCCTTCCCCGAGAGATCGTCCGCGTCGTAGGGCGCCGGCAGATGCGGATCCGCGTGAGGGTCCCACTCGTGCACGTCGATCCCGTTGAGGATGCCGTGAAGGTCGTGGGCACGAGCACGGAGAATTCCTTCCAGCATGCAGCCGTACGCCTCGGTCTGGATCTCCGCCGCGTACGTGGGGCTCACCGTGCTCAGCGCGTCGGCGGCCGCCAGGCCTGCCTTCATGAAGTTGACCTGATCGTAGAACTCGAGGCCCTGCGGGGTGAACACGTCCCACGGAAGCCCCAGGTCCTGCATCGCGTCCTTGGGGAAGACCCCCTGGTACGCCAGGTTGTGGATGGTGAAGAGGCTTCGGGCCTCGCCCACCGAGCTGCCGCGAAAGCCGCGGGCCAGGGCGAGAGCACCAAGCCCGGTTTGCCAGTCGTTGAGGTGCACGAGGTCCGGCGCGAACTGCATCGCCTGCGCCGCCGACAGCGCCCCCACCGCGAGGAACGCGAAGCGCCGGTGGTTGTCGCTGTACTCGCCGTGTCCATCTCCGTACAGCCCCGGCCGGCCGTAGTAGCCAGGATGGTCCAGGAACCAGACTTCCTGTCGTGGCGCCGGACGCGCCACCCGGATTCCCGCGCGCTGCTCGCCGAACGGGAAGCGCAACCGGATCGAGCGGCCCGAATCCTCCACGTTGGTGACTCGCGCCGTGGCGTAGAGCGGAGTCACGACCCGGACCTCGTGGCCTCGCGCCGAGAGCGCCCGCGGCAGCGCATGCGCCACGTCTCCCAGGCCACCCGACTTGCTGTAGGGCGCGACCTCGGAGGCCACGAAGAGAATCTTCATCGGCCCACCATGCTTACTGCATGACGGGGCTCGACGCCCGGGTGCGTGCCGCCTCTGCTATGGAAGGCCCCATGAAGGACCCGATCCAGCAGTTCGCGGAATGGTTCCGCGAGGCGGAAGCCGCCGTCCCGGTGGATCCGAACGCGATGGTGCTGTCCACGGTCGGCCCGGACGGGCGTCCGAGCTCGCGGATCGTGCTGCTCAAGGGCTTCGACGACGCGGGCTTCGTCTTCTACGGCAACCTCGATTCGCGGAAGTTCCGCGAGCTCCGGGCGCACCCCTGGGCCGCGCTCAACTTTCACTGGAAGGACCTTGAGCGCCAGGTGCGCATCGAAGGTCGAGTGACGCAGGTCTCGGATCAGGAGGCCGATGCGTACTTCGCCACGCGTGCCCGCGGAAGCCAGATCGGCGCGTGGGCGTCACGACAGAGCGAGCCGCTCGCCAGCCGGGCCGTTCTGGAGGCCGCGGTGAAGGACGTCGATGCTCGCTACGCGGGCCGGGACGTCCCGCGACCGGCGCACTGGTCGGGGTTCCGTCTCGAGCCGGACCGGATCGAGTTCTGGAAGTCCGGCCAGTTCCGGCTCCACGACCGCGAGGTGTTTCGCCGCGCGTCGGCGGGCGCGCCCTGGACGGTGGAGCGTCTCTACCCCTGACGGTTCACCAGGGGATCTCCTGTCCCTGAAAGTCGAAGGCGCGTCCGCTCTCCTCGGCGGTGAGGCTGTCGATGATCCGGAGCATCCCCTGGATTGACTGGTCGGGCGGGACGGGCGCCGCGCTGCCGCCCATGCGCGTCTGCACCCAGCCCGGATGGAGCCCGACGGTGCGGAAGCCCTCGGCGCGGAGATCCTCGGCCAGCAGCTTCGTCACCATGTTCAGGGCGGCCTTGCTCGACCGGTACGCATACCGGCCCCCGCTCGCCTCGGCGATGCTTCCGAGCTTGCTGGTGAGGTTGACGATCCTCCTGCCCTTTCCCTCGCGAAGGCGAGGAAGGAGCGCACGGACCACCCGGAGCGTGCCGACCGCGTTCACGTTGAGCACCCGGAGAACGTCGGCCGGGTCGATGAGCTCCCCGCCCTTCACGCCCGACACGCCGGCGTTGTTGATGAGCACGTCCACGGGACCCGGAGCGAGCTCCTCGGCGAAGGCGGCGACACTCGCGTCATCGGCGACGTCGAGCCGGTGGATCGCGAGCCGGACGCCGGGACGGGCCAGGGCGCGCAGCTCGGCTGCGTCTTCCGGGTCCCGGGCGGTGGCGTCCACCTCCTCGCCTCTCGCTGTCAGCTGCTTGACGAACTCGAGCCCGATCCCGCGGTTCGCACCGGTCACCACGAAGCGCATGGCCGTGACATAAGCAGCAGCCGCACGGGTCGCGAGCCCAATCGCCCGCGTCCCGCGATGAGGAGAGTCCTTGCCGCAGCTGCGCACCGTGGTCGTCGGAGCAGGCATCTCGGGCCTCACGCTCGCCTGGGCCCTGCGCGCCCGAGGCACCCCGGTGACCCTGCTCGAGGCCTCGGAGCGGGTGGGCGGGCAGATTCGCTCCTGGGTCGAGGATGGCTTCGTGCTCGAGGCCGGCCCGAACGGCCTGCTCGATCGCGAGGGTGCGGTCTCCCGGGTCGCGGAGGCGCTGGGGATCGGCGAACGCCTCCGGCCCGCCACCGCCGCGAGTGACCGGCGCGCCGTCTTCGTGCGGGGAAAGGTCAGGCTCCTGCCGTCGAAGCCGCCCCAGCTGCTGGCCTCGGGCATCCTGCCGTGGTGGGCCAAGCTGCGGCTCTTGCTCGAGCCGTTGAGCCACCGTGGGCCAAGCGGGGTCGACGAGAGCCTCGCCCACTTCGGGCGCCGGCACTTCGGTCGCCACGTGACCGAGACGCTGCTCGACGCCGTGCAGACCGGCATCTTCGCCGGCGACTCCGAGCGGCTGAGCGTGCGAGCGGCTTTTCCCCGCCTCCACGAGATGGAGCGCAGCCATCGCAGCCTGCTCCTAGCGGCGAAGGCCATGCGCAAGAGCGGGCACGCCGCCGCACCCCCGCGGCTCCTCTCCTTCGACGGAGGGCTGGAGACGCTCCCCCGTGCGCTCGGGCGGGCGCTGGGCGATACCGTCAGGCTCGGGGTCCAAGTGCGCGCGCTCGAGCCGGCGGGCGGTGGCTGGCAGGTGCGCTGGAACGGCGGAGGCGATCGGTTCGAGCGGGTGATCCTCGCCGTTCCGCCGCGCATCTCGGCCGAGCTGCTGCGGCCGCTGGATGCGAGCGTCGCCACCGCGCTGGAGGCGATCCGGAGCGTGCCCATCTCCGTTGTTCACCTCGGGTGGCGCGAGGGGCTCGATCCCGCGCCCCAGGGGTTCGGCGTGCTGGTGCCGGCCCGGGAGCGACGCCGGATCCTCGGGATCATCTTCGTCTCCTCGGCATACCCGTTCCGGGCGCCCGGGGGCGGAACGCTGCTCACGGTGCTCGTCGGCGGAGCGCACGGGGGGGCGTTCGCGGCGCTCCCGAATGCGGAGCTGGTGCCGGTGGTCCGTGACGAGCTGCAGACGATGCTCGGCATCCGGCGCGCTCCAGATCTCGTCCACGTCGTCCGCTGGCCACAGGCGATCCCGCAGTACGAGGTGGGCCATCACGGACGGATGGACGCGATCGCGACCGCGCTCCGGCACCATCCCCGTCTGCTGCTCGCTGGAAGCGCCTACCGGGGGCCGGGAATCGCCGATTGCGTGCGAGAGTCGATCGCGGTGGCGGAGAGCATCGCGCCCGCCCCCGCGGCCTCGCCCCCGGCGGCAGCGGCTCGCTGACGAGGGCCCGAGGTGTCGGGGCCGCGAGGTGTCGGCCGCGAGGTGCCAGACACCTCGTAATTGACACCTCGTAATTGCGCCCGCCCCCGCTGCCTTCCCGCAGCGCCGGCACGCTGACCCGGGTGGCTGCGAGGCGTCCGGCCGCGAGGTGTCCGGGCCGCGAGGTGCCAGACACCTCGTAGTTGGTGGCGGAGAGCATCGCGCCCGCCCCCGCTGCCTCGCGCCCGGCGGCGGCGGCTCGCTGACGGGGGTCGCGAGGCGTCCGGCCGCGAGGTGTCAGACACTTCGTAGTCGACACCTCGTCGTCGTCGACACCGCGTAATCCCTCGGAATCGGGTACTTCGTCGTCGGGATACGTCCTCGGTCGGCCGGAAGCGCTCTTCCCGGGCAGTTCCCCTCCGAGCGGCTCAGCTGGCCAGGAGACCGCGCTTCTCGCAGCGGGTGATGCGGCCCCCGGCCGTCTCGATGATCCAGTAGCCCTCGTGCCCGGCCTCGGTCGAGGACCCGGCCCCGAAGATGTGCGGCCGGTCCTCGGTCGCGGGGAAGTGGAAGCGCTGATGGATGTGGCCGTGGAGCACCGCGAAGCGATCGCCCGGGAGCAATGCCAGGAGCGCCGGCGCGTCCACGAGGCCGTGCAGCAACCGGTCGGGCTTGCCCAGCGCTCCGAACGGAGCGTGATGCACCACCACGAGAACCGCCCGGCCGTCGAGCTCCGGCCGACGGACCAGCGCTGCAAGGGCATCCCTCTGCCTCCGCCCCACGAACCCGTAGGACAGCCCGGGAAAGTACGGCACGCGGGCCGACAGGAGGCCGATGACCGCGTCGTGCTCGCCCAGCAGCCTCACGAACGGAAAGCCGTCCTCGACGGCGACGCCCGGCAGGTCGGAGGCGAGGAGGTTCCCGAAGCTCTGCTCGAACCGGTGCGTGCGGTGAGCCCCCGGCGTGTAGCGGTCGTGGTTGCCGGGGATCACCGTGCAGCGCTGGGGCTCGTTCGCCCACTCCCCCATGGCGGCCCGCGCTCCCTCGAACTCGACCGGCAGGGCGTAGGCCGTCAGGTCGCCCGAGAGGATGACGTGGTCGACCGCCAGCGTCCGGGCTTCGTCCAGGATGCGAGAGATCGTCTCCGGCGCCCGTGCGAAGGCGCGCGCCCGTCCCCCGAGCGTCAGCTCGCCGAGGGCGACCCACCGCCGCCAGCCGAGGCGCAGGAGGGAGTGCCGACCGTAGTCGGCGGTGACGTGGACGTCGGACAAGTGAAGGAACCGCATCGGCCGCCGCGCTCTTAGCAAAGGTCGGCATTGCGGGTCACAAGGAGCTGTGGCACCTCTGACCGCGACGTGACGGAGACCCATCGCGGCCGGTTCGCTCCCAGTCCCACGGGGCGGCTCCACCTCGGCAACGCCTGGGCGGCGGTGCTCGGCTGGTTGTGGGCCCGCTCCCAGGGCGGGGAGTTCCTCCTCCGGATCGAGGATCTCGACACCGCCCGCTCCCGACCCGAGCTCACCGATGCGCTGCTGGCGGATCTCGCGTGGCTCGGCCTCGACTTCGACGGCGAGCCGGTGCTCCAGAGCCGCCGTCTCGAGCTCTACCGGGCCGCGCTCGACCGTCTCCGGGCGACGGGCCGCGTCTACCCGTGCTTCTGCACGCGCAGCGAGATCGCCCGGGCCGTGTCCGCGCCTCACGGACCGGCGGACGACGGCCCGCGGTATCCGGGGACCTGCCTCGCGCTCTCCCCAGAGCAGGTCGCCGAGCGCAGCCGCACGCGTCCTCCTGCCTGGCGGTTCCGTCCGCACGAGGGCCCGACCGAGGTCCACGACCTGCTCCACGGCACATTCGTCCAGGACGTCGCCCGCGAGGTGGGCGACTTCGTGGTGCTCCGCAACGACGGTGTGCCGAGCTACCAGCTCGCGGTCGTGGTGGACGACGCCGACACCGGCATCACTCACGTGCTTCGCGGCGACGACCTGCTCGGCTCGACACCGCGACAGGTCCAGCTCTGCGAGGCCCTGAACCTGCCGGTCCCGACCTATGCCCACGTCCCCCTGCTCCTCGGACCCGACGGCAAGCGGCTCGCGAAGCGGGCCGGGACGCCGAGCCTGGCGGAGCTGCGCGAGCGAGACATCGCAGCCGAGCGCCTCGTCGGCCTGCTCGCCGGCTGGGCCGGGCTCGCCGACGGGTACCCGGTCCGTCTCGCCCAGCTGCCGTCCCGGTTCGCGCTCGAGCGGCTTCCGCGCACACCCGTCACGGTCGACCCCGAGCAGGTGAACGCGGTCCTGTTCGGTCCTGGCCCGGCGTGACCTGGCCGGCAGCTCCGCGATAGGACGCCTCGGGCAGATGAGCTCACCGCCTTCCGAGGATCGCCACCGCGTCACGCTCCGCTGCGAGACGGGACCCCGGTGGTTGCCGAACGCGCTCGCGCACCTCGACGAGGTGTTCGTGGACCACGCCCACTGCGAGAAGAAGGCGGCGGCGAATGCCCTCTCGTTGCTCCAGGCGTATCCGGACGTACCAGGACTGCCGGCGCACATGGCGCGGCTCGCACGCGAGGAGAGCGGTCACCTCGCCCGGGTGCTGCAGCTGCTCGAGCGGCGAGGACTCGCGCTGGGTCGCGATCCGGGAGATCCGTATGCGCAGGCACTCCAGGCCCTCGTGCGAACGCCCGCCGCACAGCGGCAACTGGATCGCTTCCTGGTGGCGGCGATCATCGAGGCCCGCAGCTGCGAGCGACTCGCGCTCCTCGCCGGTGAGCTCCCCGACGCCGATCTCCGGCGGTTCTACGCAGAGCTCGCGCGGAGCGAGGATGGTCACCAGAAGCTCTTCCTCCGGCTCGCGGCGCGAGTGCATGGCCCCGAGACCTGGCCGCGCCTCGAGCGCCTCCTGGACGCCGAGGCCGAGCTGATCCGCCGGCTTCCGGTCCGCGCAGCGATCCACTGACTCGCGGGCGGTTACACGCCCGGCGGGACGAGGTGCACGCCGCTCGGCGCCCGGTGCGGACCGGTGGGCTCACGAACCGGATAGGGACCGCTGCCCGATCCGCTGCCGCGGGGTCGGACCTCGGCCCAGATGCGGATGCGCGAGGTCTCCGGGAGGAACCATGCCCCGATTCCCGCCGTGAGCAACGCCACGACGCAGGGGAAGGCCAGCCCGATGAACTTGTTGTTCGCGCTCACCGCCATGGAGGAGGCCAGGTATGCGGTGAGCCCACCGAAGATGCCGTTCCCGAGATGGTACGGGATAGAGAGCGAGGTGTAGCGCGAACGCGCCGGGAAGTACTCGACGAGGAAGGCAGCAATCGGTCCGTAGGTCACGGTGACCAGCAGGACCTGGACGAAGACCAGCGCGGTCATCGCCGCCTCGTTGAGCGGATTGGAGACGATCTGCATCGCTCGGTAGATCGGGAAGAAGCTGATCGCTGCGAGCAGGTTCCCGACGACCATCAGCCGCTTCCGTCCGATTTGGTCCGAGAGCGCACCGAAGACCACGAAGAACGGCATCGCACAGAGCAAGGCGGTCGCGAGGATGAAGCGCGCTTTGCTGAGCGGAACCCCGACCAGCTTGGTCATGAACTGCAGCGAGAAGAACTGCGCGGTGTACCAGATGACGCCCTGACCGGCGGTCGCACCGAACAGCGCGAGGGCGAGCTTCTTCCAGTTCCGGCCGGCCTCGACCAGCGGCTCAGGCGAGAGCCGATTCTCCAGCCGCAGCCGCTCCCAGAGCGGAGATTCGACGAGCTGTGCGCGCACCCATCCCGCGATTCCGAGGAGGAAGAGGGAGAAGAGGAATGGCAGCCGCCAGCCCCACGCGCCGTAGTCCGCGGGGCTCAGGTAGTGCTGGACGGCCTCGACGACGAGCACGGAGACGAAGAGCCCGAGCGTGGCGGTGATCTGGACGTAGCTCGTGTAGTAGCCGCGCTCGCCATCGGGAACGTTCTCCGCGACGAAGATGGCAGCGCCGCCGTACTCGCCTCCGAGCGCGAACCCCTGGAGGAGACGCATCAGGACCAGGAGCGCCGGCGCAAGCAGGCCCACCCGCTCGTAACTGGGAAGGATGCCGATGGCCGTGGTGGCTCCGCCCATGAGCAGGAGCGTCGCGAGGAACGCGCTCTTCCGTCCGCGGAGATCACCCATCCGGCCGAAGTAGGCGGCCCCGACCGGACGGATGACGAACCCGGTCGCGTAGAGCGCCAGACCAGTGAGCCAGGCCGAGACCGGATTGCTGGTCGGGAAGAAGTGCGGCTGCATCGCCAGGAACAACCACCCGTAGAGGTAAAAGTCGTACCACTCGATGGTGGTGCCGGTGATGATCGAGCCGATGATCGCCCGGCGCTTCGCGCGGTTACGGGTGTACGTGGGCATCTCGGAACCGGTGGGCTGCGCGGCGGCGGGCTCGAACATTCGGCGGGGCAGCCTAGCAGTCCGGTCCCCGGACCCAGCTGACACGCACCGGAGCGCACATCAGGTCGAACCGGGTGGTTTTGACCTCCAGCTGCCTGGCCCAGGGCTTCCGACCAGCCCATCACGCGCGGTGCATGACGAGGTGTTCGGCACTTCGCTTTCGTCCCACTACGCGGTGTCCATTACGAGGTCTCTGACACCTCGCTCTCTGCCGATTCGAGCAGCGTTCATCGCTGCGATGGCCGATGAACGAGCTGCTCGACTACGAGGTGTCCATTACGAGGTCTCTGACACCTCGCTCTCGGGTCCACTACGAGGTCTCCATTACGAGATCTCTGACACCTCGCTCTCTGACACCTCGCTCTCCGCGCCGGCCGATGAACGAGCTGGTCCCAGTACGAGGTGTCCATTACGAGGTGTGTGACACCTCGCTCGGACCCAGCTCGGTGGCCCCGAGCCGTTCCGCCGCAGCCACCGCCAGGCGTGCAAGCTCAGCGCGCGATGCGTCGCCCAGCGCCCACGCGACGGAATCCACCACACGGTGTCCTCGAGGCGTGTTCCCGGGACGGCGTCGACGACGGATGCTTCCGTGCGAAGTCCGGGGGGCGGGGAGGTGTTTGACACCGTCCCGGGAGCCACCGCGCGCGATCACACACCCGGGGCGGCGCCGGCGTCCGATGCGCTGCGCTTTCGCGGCGCGTCACCACGCGCAGCCCTTGCTAATCCACCGGATGAGCGCACAAGGTGTTCACCCCGGGGAGTCGGGCCAGACACGCCCCAAGTTTGGCTCGGCAAGGGCTCGGAGGCTGTATTAGGAGAACCGCCCCTCAAAGATTCGTTCGGGAGATGAACTGATGGCGAGCCAGATTGACGGGAGCGCGACCACGCTCACACGGAACAAGGCCTTGCTCGACTGGGTGCGGGACTGCGCCGCTCTCTGCCAGCCGGACCGGGTCGTGTGGTGCGACGGGTCCGAGGGCGAGAAGGAGCGCCTCACCAAGTACGCGGTCGACACCGGCGTGCTCATCCCCCTCAATCCCCAGAAGCGACCGGGCTGCTACCTCCACCGGTCCAACCCGAACGACGTCGCGCGCGTCGAGCACCTCACCTTCATCTGCACCAAGACGAAGGACGCCGCCGGGCCGACCAACAACTGGATGGCCCCCGAGGAGGCCTACGGGAAGCTGACCAAGCTCTTCGACGGCTCGATGAAGGGCCGGACCCTGTACGTCATCCCGTACGTCATGGGGCCGATCGGCTCGCCACTCGCGAAGGTCGGCATCGAGATCACCGATAGCGTCTACGTCGTCCTCAACATGCGGATCATGACCCGCATGGGGAAAGCCGCGCTGGACATGCTCGGCGACTCCGGCGACTTCAACCGCGGTCTGCACTGCACCGGCGACATCAACCCCGAGCGCCGCTTCATCTGTCACTTCCCCGAGGACAACACCATCTGGAGCTTCGGCTCCGGCTACGGTGGCAACGCCCTGCTCGGCAAGAAGTGCCTCGCCCTCCGCATCGGCAGCTTCCTCGGCAAGGACGAGGGCTGGTTCGCCGAGCACATGCTCATCCTCGGCGTCGAGAGCCCCGACGGTCAGATGACCTACGTGACCGGCGCATTCCCCTCCGCCTGCGGCAAGACCAACTTCGCGATGATGATCCCCCCGAAGCGCTTCGCGGGGTGGAAGGTCTGGACCGTCGGCGACGACATCGCCTGGATGCGCGTCGGGAAGGACGGCCGGCTCTGGGCGGTGAACCCCGAGAACGGCTACTTCGGCGTCGCTCCGGGCACGAACTTCGCGTCCAACCCGAACGCGATGCGCACCATCGCCAAGGACACCATCTTCACCAACGTCGGCCTGACCAAGGACGGCGACGTGTGGTGGGAGGGGATGGACGGCGAGGTCCCCGACGAGCTCACCGACTGGCAGGGCCGGCCGTGGAAGAAGGGCTCGACCGAGAAGGCCGCCCATCCCAACGCGCGCTTCACCGCGCCGATGACCAACAACCCAGTCCTGAGCAAGCACGCCAACGATCCCGATGGCGTGCCGATCAGCGCAATCATCTTCGGCGGCCGCCGCGCGACCACCGTCCCGCTGGTGCTCCAGAGCTTCAACTGGGCACACGGGGTGTTCCTCGGTTCGACGCTCGGCTCGGAGACCACCGCCGCCGCCACCGGGAAGGTGGGCGTGGTGCGGCGTGACCCGATGGCCATGCTGCCCTTCGCCGGCTACAACATGGGCCAGTACCTGCAGCACTGGCTGGACATGCAGGAGAAGATTCCGTACCCGCCCAAGCTCTTCCAGGTGAACTGGTTCCGGAAGGGCAAGGACGGCAAGTTCCTCTGGCCCGGCTTCGGCGAGAACATGCGGGTGCTGAAGTGGATCGTCGATCGCGCGCACGTCCGCGTCGGCGGCCAGGAGACCCCGTTCGGCTGGGTGCCGAAGGCCGGCGACCTCGACCTGTCCGGGCTGGACATCCCGGCGGAGAAGGTGGACGAGGCCACCCACATCGACCCGGCCGAGTGGAAGCAGGAGCTCACCGAGGAGGGCGAGTTCTTCGAGATGCTCGGGAAGGCCTCTCCGGAGACGCTCCAGCTCCAGCGCAAGCTGCTGCTGTCGCGCCTGAGCTGAGCCCGCGGGCGGCTGGCCGATGACCAGCGCCCCCTGGTGGGAGCAGTTCTTCGACGAGGACTACCTCCGCCTCTGGGCCACCGTGTCGGCGGGTGGCGACGAGGAGGCCGCGGCCCTGTGGCGCATCCTGGGTCTGTCGGCCGGCGCGCGGGTGCTCGACGCGGGCTGCGGCTTCGGACGGGTGAGCCTCTCCCTGGCGCGTCTCGGCGCGCGCGTGCTCGGCGTCGATCAGTCCGCTCCGCTGCTCGCCGAGGCCGAACGCAGGCGAGGCACCGTGTCCGCCGAGCAGCTTCGGTACGTCCGGCACGATCTGCGCGAGCCGCTCGCCGAGTCCGGCTTCGACGTCGCCCTCAGCCTCTTCAGCTCGCTCGGTTACGGGGACGAGTCCGGCGACGCGGCCATCCTGACCACGCTCGCCCGCGCGCTGAAACCCGGGGGCAAGGTGGCCGTCGACACCATGCACCGCGACGTCCTCGCGGCACGGCTCGCACGAGACGCCGTCCCCGCGCACCGGCTTCCCGACGGGACGCTGCTGGTCGAGGAGGCCCGCTTCGACCCCGTGGCCGGTCGGGTCGAGACGACCTGGTTCTGGGCGGGACCGCGCGGCTCCGGGCAGAAGTCGATGTCGGTCCGGGTGTACACCATCACCGAGCTCGTCCGGCTCCTGGAGCGCGTGGGGCTGCGCTTCGAGGCGGCGCTCCACCCCGGAACCGGCGCGGCGTTCAGCCCTGCGGGCCCGGCGCTCGGCGGCCGGGTGCTCCTGGTCGCGGTCTCCTGAGCCCGGGCGGGAATCGCCCGCGCACGGACGCGTTTGTGTTGCCGACACGGGCCGGAGCGGGCATCACCCGCTCGAGGAGCGGCGCCAGGAGCCGGCAAGACGCTCCCGGGCGCGGGGAGAGGGGCGAGCAGTGTCGAGGCGTCGAGCCTGGTCCATGGCAGCGCTGCTGTGCGTCCCCGCGCTCGCGCTCGCCCAGGACGCGCCCCCCGAGGTGCAGACCCCCGCGGAGCCGAAGCTCACCCGACCACCCGCGGTCGAGCGCTTCGTCGAGGCCGCCTACCCGCCCGAGGCCGAGGCCCAGACCCTCGAGGGCCGGGTCCTCCTCAGCATCGACATCTCGGCCACCGGCGAGGTGACGCGCGCCGAGGTCGTCGAGCCGGCGGGTCACGGCTTCGACGAGGCCGCGCTCGCCGCGATCCGGCAGTTCCGCTTCACCCCGGCGGAGATCGACGGCAAGCCGAGCCCGGTCCGCATCACCTACGCCTACGACTTCGTGCTCCGGCCGGCGTCCACCGCGGCTCAGGTGCAGCAGGAAGGTCCGGTGAACTTCTCGGGCGAGGTGCTCGAGCGCGGCAACCGGACACCGCTCGCCGGGGCCGAGGTGGCGCTCCCGGCCCAGGGGATGAGCACCGTCACCGACGAGCGAGGACGCTTCTCCTTTCGCGACATCCCTCCGGGCAACGTGCAGGTCGTCGTCACCGCGAGCGAGTTCCAGCGCTTCGAGACCAGCGAGTGCATCGACACCGGCAAGCTGACCCAGGCCAGGTACCACGTGCTCCGCACCTTCTACTCGCCCTACGAGACCGTGGTCCACGGGGCCCGGGAGAAGAAGGAGGTCAGCCAGATGACCATCTCGCTTCAGGAGATCCAGCGCATCCCTGGCACGACCGGCGACGCGCTGAAGGTCATCCAGAACCTCCCCGGCGTCGCGCGCCCTCCGCTGAACGGCGGCCTCATCGTCATCCGCGGAACCAGCCCTCGCGACTCGGGCATCTTCCTGGACGGCGAGCGCATCCCCTTGCTCTTTCACTTCGGGGGACTCACCGCGGTCTACAACAGCGAGCTGCTCGAGTCGGTGGACTACCTGCCCGGCAACTTCTCTTCCTATTACGGCGGAGTGGTGGGCGGCGTCGTGGACGTCAAGAGCCGGAATCCGAGGACGGACGGATTCCACGGAGTCCTCGAGGTCAACGCCTACAACGCGAACGTCGTCCTCGAGACGCCCATCACCGACACGCTCAGCATCGCCGCCGCATACCGCCGCTCGTACATCGACCTCATCCTTCCCCTGTTCCTCAAGGCCGACTCGCCGAGCTTCACCGTCGCCCCGCGCTACGACGACGCGCAGCTGAAGCTGACCTGGAAGCCCGACCGAAAGAACACCTTCCAGATCCTCGGCCTGCACAGCCAGGACGCGCTCCAGCTCATCACCAAGACGTCCCTGGCTGGCGACCCGACCCTGGGCCGGGACTTCAGGAACGAGACCGGGTTCAACCAGGCCCGCCTACGCCACACCTTCGTGGACGACGCGTGGCGGGTCGACACCATCGCCGGCTTCGACCGGACCGAGGTCGACCTGAACATCGGCGGAGAGCGTGGCCTCACGCTCGGCGCGAGCACCTGGGCACTGCGGAGCACCGCCGAGCTCCGGCTCGCGGACTGGGTCACCCCGGTGGTCGGCGTGGACTGGACCTACACCCAGGGAACCTTCGCCGCAGCGCTGGGCAAGGCGCCGCGGGAAGGAGAGCCGCCCTACTTCGGACCCACGCGGCAGATCCTCTACGCGGACTCTCCCTTCTGGCAGAACCAGCTGGGGCTGTGGACCGAGCTACGGCTGCGGCCCGTCCCGGCGCTCCTGATCATCCCCGGCGTGCGAATGGATCTCGTTTCCATCCGGCTCCAGCGCACGCCGCTTCTCACCGCGGATCCCCGACTTGCGGTGCGATGGTCGGTGCTGCCGGAGGTCCTCACCCTCAAGATGGGCGTCGGGCTCTACCACGCGCCGCCCTCGCTGCAGGCCGGCGAGGTGGACGCGACCTTCGGGAATCCGGACCTCGGCAGCCGGTACGCGGTGCAGACCAGCCTGGGCGCGGAGTGGAACATCCGCCCGGATCTGCTCCTCAGCGTCGAGGGGTTCTACAACCGGCTCTGGGACATTCCGGTGAGCACGAGCGCGCTCATCGAGCGCAATGGCCAGCTCGTACCCGAGAACCTCGTCAACGACGGGCGAGGACGGATCTACGGCTTCGAGCTGCTCTTCCGCCAGGCGCTGACCCGGCGGCTCTTCGGATGGATCGCCTACACCTTCTCGCGGAGCGAGCGGATCGATCGTCCCGGCGCGAGCTGGCGCCTCTTCGACTTCGACCAGACGCACGTCCTGACCGCGATCGCCAGCTACAAGCTCGGCGCCGGCTGGGAGATCGGAGGACGCTTCCGGTTCTCCACCGGCAATCCGCGTACCCCGGTCCTCGGCGCAGTGAAGGACGACCTCACCGACACCTACGTGCCCGTGTACGGCCCGGTGAACTCCTACCGGCTGCCGGACTTCGCGCAGCTCGACGTCCGGATCGACAAGGTGTGGGTCTTCGACAACTGGTCGCTCGACCTGTACCTGGACATCCAGAACGTGACGAGCACCCGGAGCACCGAGGGGACGGCCTACAACTACAACTACTCGCAGAGCGCCAGGTTCGAGGGCCTGCCGATCGTGCCCATCCTGGGCATCAAGGGGACGTGGTGATGCGGCGCGAGTGGATCTCGCTGGGAGCGGGCGGGCTGGCGCTGTTGCTGGCCGTCGCCTGTCAGCCCGAGCTTGAAAAGCAAAGCCAGCTCCTCGATCGGGTGCGGCTCCTTGCGCTCCGGGCCGATCCACCGGAGGCGGACGTGCGGGATGGAGGAATCCCGGCACCGATCGCCTTCACGCCCCTCGCCTATCCGGACGCAGGCCTCGTCTTCCAGCTCGCACTCTGCGGACCGGGAAATCCCTTCGCCGGGGACTTCGACTGCCCCGGGAGCAACGGGATCGATCTGCCCGATGGGGTGCTCGACGCCTCGCGACCCGACATCGAGGCGTTCCTCGCGGCCGCGTACGGGAGCCCGAGCGCCATCGACGGCGGCATCAACGTCGACGAGCCCGGCGTCGCGCAGATCCCGATCGGATACGAGGTCGACCGTCCGGACGCCGGTCCCGATCCCTCGAACCGCGAGCGCGGGATCTACCGGCTCGCCGTCCGCTTCTCGGGCGCTCCCAACCACAACCCCGAGCTGCTCGACGTCACGCTACCGGACGGGGGACCCCTCCAGGGGGCCGTGCTCCCGCTGAACCAGGAGATCCGGCTGTATCCGCACATCCCCGACGGCGGGCCGGGCGGAATCGAGACCTACGTCGGCCTCGACGGCGGTATCCAGCACGAGCGCTTCAGCTACAGCTGGGAGTCGACCGCCGGCGAGGTGGTGGACTTCCGGTCGGCCGAGCCGATCCCCGAGGACCCGAACGCGACGAGTGACATTCGCTTCCGCACCCACGACGTCGCGACCCCGGTCCACATCTACGTGGTGCTCCGCGACCTGCGCGGCGGCGCCTCTTGGAAGGTGTTCGACGTGACCCTCGGTCCCTGAGACCTCGACAGGCTCGCTCAGAGCCCGGCGACGAACGCGAGCAGCGCTTCCTGGTCCGCCGCGCCCAGCGCCTCGAAGCGCTGGATCGTTGCGGCCGCCTCCGACCCGGGTGAGCCGTGGGCGAGGATCGCCGCCCGGAGAGTCCCGGCGCGACCGTCGTGGAGGTATGCCGGCAGGTACGAGAGCCCGATGAGCGGCGCCGTCCGGAAATCGCGCGGGCCCGCCGCCGCCTCCTCCTGGCCGTCGGCGAGCCCCTCTCCCATGTCGTGGAGCAGGAGGTCCGTGAACACCGGCGCATCGATGCCCGCGAGCTGGGGCGTCGGCCAGACCGCGCGCGTTCGCAGCGTCCGCACGTGGCACACCGCGCACCCCACCGAGTCGAACAGAGCGGCGCCCTGCGTGTCGGGTGGATGTCGGGGCGGGATGTCCAGCAGCCGCGTGTACCCGACCAGTGCAGCCAGGTTCTCGTCCGGCACGTCCACGCCCGGCGACAGATCGTCGGTGAGCCCGTCCGGGTTCGGCAGCTCGACCGGCCGCAGCGCACTGGTCAGCCCCATGTCTCCCTGGAGCGCGTCCGCGACGACGTCGTCGAGCGCCGCCATGCGGGCCTTCACCCCGAACCGGCCGATCAGCCCGCTCTCGCCCGCGCGGTGCACCGGGAAGCTCGGGTCCACCGACCCCGTCGAACCGAACGAGACCCGGTTCACCCGGCCGTGGATGCCGTCGCTGCGCAGTGACTGTTCGGCGGCGACACGCTCGATCTCCGAGTCGAGGATGGCCTCGAGGTAGGCCCGACCGAAGAGCGGCGCTGGAAGCCGCGCCGTGACGTCGAGCACGGCGCCGGGCGGCAGGCCACCGTCGGGAGGCAGCACCGGGGTCACCGCCCCTGCGGTCACCAGCGGACGGACCAGGGGTCCGAACGGCAGTGATTCCACCGGAGTCCCGCTCGCGCTCGAGACGATCGCCATCCGCTGCGTCTGGCCCGGCCCGCGACCTCCGCGGAGGTGGCAGGCGGTGCACGACGGCCGCACATACACCGGGCCGAGCCCGTCGGCCTGGTCGAAGAGATGCTCGAAGAGCGAGTCACCGGACCGGAACGCGCGCTGCTGCTCGACCGACGCGCCGGCCAGCGGCAGATCCGGCGTCCCCGGGGTGGGCTCGAGCGCCACGCCCGTGCCTCCTCCGTCCGGACCACCCGGACCGGGAACGCCGCTCCCACAGGCGGCCAGCAGCAGAAGGGTGAGGACCCGGGAATGCGGCACGGCTGCCCCATCCAAGCAAATCGGGGCGGATGCTGGCGACTCTGGCGGCCCGGGCTGCACGCGGTGGCCCGGCGCGCTCAGGTCCCGAGCAGGGCGACCATCGACGTGACCAGGACCACGGCCATGACCAGCGCGAAGTACGCGATGCCGAGCAGCACGGTCTTGAGGACCGTCTCGACCCAGCCGCTCCGGTAGAACCGATGGACCGCGGGCAGGAACCAGACCGCCGGGGCGACGACCCCGATCGTCTCCAGCGGCCACCACCGGACGAGCCCGATCCCCAGCCCGAGGAAGAGCACCGTGTGCGCGTGGAGCGCGAAGACCAGCTGGTCCACGTACGGCCGTTTCCGCCAGAGGACGCGCAGGAGCAGCGCAAAGACGGGCAGGAGGAGGAACAGCGCCTTCGGCAGCCGGGTGAGGAACTCGCCCTTCACCCGCTCGGCGGCGACGGTGCGCCCGTCGACCCCGGGCTCGCCCGGTCTGGCCGGACCTTCCCGGGAAGATGAATCCCTGAACGGCTCGAGCTTCTCCTGGAGCCGCTTCTCCAGCGCCGGGGCGAACCGGAGATGGATCTGCCCCGGGGAGCTCACCTTGAACGTCGCCACGTGCGCGGGTCTGAGCGCCAGCACCGAGAAGAACAGCACGCTCACCCAGAAGTAGAGGCGGAGGGGTCGGATGTAGCGGCTGCGCTGGCCCTCGGTGTACGCCTCGCTCAGCGCTCCGGGGCGCCCGAGCAGCGTGCCGAGCGTGCGCCACAGCTTCGACTCCAGCAGCACCGCCGGACCGACCGCGTCCTTGACCAGCTGCCAGAGGCTCCGGTGCTCGGGTTCGTTCTTCTGCCCGCAGCTGCTGCAGTACGGCCCGACCATCGCCGCGCCGCAGTCCAGACAGTGATCCGGCAGGAGCTCCCCGCGGCGCGAGTAGCGCCAGGGCTCGGGCTCGGCGTCCTTCTGGACCGCGGCGTTCTCCAACGCGACCCCGACCCTACCGCGTCGGGGCCCGTCACCGTCAGCCCCAGCGCCCGGCCACTGCCCGGGTGGCTGCGTTGAGCCGGTTCCAGACGTTGATCGTGGCGATCTGCAACAGCAGGGCCGCGAGGACCCGCGGCTCGAAATGGTCCGCCGCTTCCTTCCAGACTGGGTCCGGCACCGGGTCGGGAGTGTCCGCCAGCCGGGTGAGCGCCTCGGTCAGGGCCAGCGCGGCCCGCTCGGCGTCGCTGAACCACGGGGTGTCCCGCCACGCGGCCACGGCGAAGACGCGCTGCTCGCTCTCCCCCGCCTTCCTCAGCTCTCGCGCGTGCATGTCCACGCACACGCTGCACCCGTTGATCTGGCTGGCCCGCAGCTGAACGAGCTTCGCCGTCACGTACGGCAGTCCCTCCGCCGACGCATCGAGCGCGTGCAGCGCCTTCAATGACTCGGGCAGGAGCTCCACCGGGTGCTTCATTCTCGCCTGCATCGTCGTGTCTCCGATTGGACGGAACAGGACCCCCGGGTTCATCCCGGTCACATCGGTCGGGTCTGGCCCGTCACCGGAGTGACGAGCCGCGTGCGAGAAAGGTGACCGATGGACGAGCAGATCTGGATGGCCGAACGTTTCGAGACCCACCGCCACCGGCTGGAGCAGGTGGCGCAGCGGATCCTCGGCTCGGGAGGCGAGGCGGCGGACGCGGTGCAGGAGGCCTGGCTCCGCTTCAGTCGGTCGGACTCCCAGGCGGTGGAGAACCTCGGTGGCTGGCTCACGACCGTGGTGGCCAGGATCTGCCTGGACATGCTCCGCGCGCGAACGTCCCGCCGCGAGGAGCCGGACGGCGACGCGCTGTCCACGGCCGAGCGCCACGCCCCCGCCGCGGACCCGGAGCAGGACGCACGCACCGCCGACGCCGTGGGGGTCGCGCTCATGGTCGTCCTGGACCGGCTCGCGCCCGCCGAGCGCGTGGCCTTCGTCCTCCACGACCTCTTCGACGTCTCCTTCGACGAGATCGCGCGCATCGTCGACCGCTCCCCGGTCGCGGCCCGGCAGCTCGCCAGCCGCGCCCGACGCCGGGTCCAGGGCGCCGGCCGGAGCGCCGAGGAGAAGACGAGCGCCGATCGACGCCTGGTGGACGCGTTCCTCGCGGCGTCCCGGCAGGGCGACCTGGCGGGGCTGCTCGCCATCCTCGATCCGGAGGTGGTGTTCCGCGCGGACGACACGGCGGCGAAGCTCGGTTCGATCCGCGAGGTGCGCGGGGCAGAGGTCGTCGCGGGGTTCTTCAAGGGGCGGGCCCAGGTGGCGACGACGGTGCTCATCGACGGAGCCGTCGGCGCCCGCGTCGCCCCGGGCGGCCAGCTCCTGCTGGTTCTCCGCCCCACGATCGTCAATGGGCGGATCGTCGCCATCGATGCCGTGGCCGACCCCGACAGGCTCGCCGGCCTCGTCATCGACGAGCTTCCGGCATGAGCGCCGGTCGCGCCGAGGCCGCGCCAGCTCAGATCTGGAGCGGCTTCTTCGCGACGCGGAACAGCACCGCCGCCATCAGCGTGAAGCACCCCACGCCGAGGAGGTCGTAGCCGCCCTTCCCCAGCGCGTTCGTCATCGGACCGCTGAGATCCAGCGAGTTCAGGAAGGCACTGACCCGGTCCGAGAGCTGGAGCAGCGCCACCGCCACCCCGAGCAGCGTGCCCCCCGCCACCAGGCCGGTCGCGAAGAGGCTGCCCGATCCGAGCTCCTCGTCGTGCGAGGCGCTGGCCCGCCTTCGACTCGTGCGATCCACCAGCAGCTTCACCATCCCGCCGCAGAAGATGGGCAGGGTCGTGGACAGCGGCAGGTAGGCCCCGACGGCGAAGGAGAGCGGCGACACGCCGCAGAGCTCGATGGTCACCGCCAGGAATGCCCCGACGAGCACGAACTGCCAGTCGAGGTTGAAGGAGAGGAGCCCCTTGATCAGCGTGGCCATCAGGGTTCCCTGCGGAGCGGGGAACGTCGTTCCGATCTGATGGATGACCAGTCCGGTGGCCGGATCCACCGTGGGCTTGTCGAGCGCGGTGACGGTGATGCCGATGATCAGCGATGCCGCGATCACGCCGATGATCAGACCCAGCTGCTGGTACCTCGGCGTCGCTCCCACCAGGTAGCCCGTCTTGAGGTCCTGCGACGTCGCGCCGGCGTTGGCCGCCGCGACGCAGACGATGCCGCCCACGCAGAGTGCCATCGGCTGGTACGGATCCGAGGTCCACCCGAACCCGATGAAGAGCAGGCACGTCGCCATGAGCGTGGCGATCGTCATCCCCGAGACCGGGCTACTGCTCGTCCCGATGATGCCCACGATGCGAGAGGCCACCGTCACGAAGAAGAAGCCGAAGACGATGATCAGGATCCCGAGCACCAGCCGCCCGAAGAAGGTCCCCGGGATGAACGGCAGGAAGGCCATGATCAACACCAGGATCGCGCTCCCGCCGACGGTGACCGTCAACGGAAGGTCGTCCTCGGTGCGCCGGGCGGACACGCCCTCCCGTCCCGCCTTCAGCGCAGCGATGCTCCCCTTGAAGCTGCTGATGATGGTGGGAAGCGTCTTGAGCAGCGTCATGAAGCCACCGGCGGCGACCGCGCCCGCCCCGATCTGCCGGACGTACGCGTAGTAGATGGCCCGGTTCAGCTCTCCGAAGCTGTGCGTGTTGGGGTTCCACCCGTAGGCGCCGGGACGCAGGAGATCCGGCAGGTATCCGAGCTTGTTCAGCTGGATCGCCACGATCTGCGGCGGCACGAGCGAGGCCAGGAGCGGGATGAGCCCAAGCCATGCCAGGACGCCGCCTGCGACCAGGACTCCCGCGATCCGCGGGCCGATGATGTAGCCCACGCCGAGGTACTCGGGAGTGATGGTCCCGTTCACCGTGGCCGCCGGGAAGATGCGGCTGGTGGCGCGGCTCACGTACCCCGGCGTGTCCGAGATGATCTTCAGGACCTGGTGGAGCAGGGCGTAGACGCCGGCGAAGGCCACGCCCCGGTAGGCGGTGGCGGCCATCTCCCCGCCCTTCTCGCCGGCGATCAGCACCTGCGCGCAGGCCGTGCCTTCGGGATAGGGAAGGTTCTTGTGCTCGTTGACGATGAGCGCCCGCCGCAGCGGGATCATCATCAGGACGCCGAGGATCCCGCCGAGCACCGCCAGAGTGAAGATGACGTGGTAGCTGAAGTAGGGAGCCCCGATGCTCTGGCGGGTCTGTCCCTCGGCCGCGAGGAAGAGGAACCCCGGCAGGGTGAAGACCACGCCCGAAGCGATGCTCTCGCCGGCCGAGCCGATGGTCTGGACGATGTTGTTCTCGAGGATGGTCGAGCCGCCGAGCTTCTTGAGCACCGAGATCGACAGCACCGCCACGGGGATGGACGCCGAGACGGTGAGGCCGGCCTTCAGTGCGAGGTAGACCGTCGAGGCGCCGAACAAGAGACCGAAGAAGACCCCCACCAAGATCGCCTTCGGCGTGAACTCCTTCATCTTGACGTCGTCGGAGACGTACGGCTGGAACTCCTCGTCAACGGGCTGCGGCGCAGCGGGGTCGACTGCCATCTGGGTGGGCCTCTCTCCCTCTCGAGAAGGGTGGGCATTGAGGCAGGGCGCTCCCCCCCGCTGTCAAGAGCTTCCGCTTCCCTGGCGAATCCGGGGTGAAGCAGGGCCGGGCCTGCGGTAGAGAGCCGCCCCGAGGGAAGATGCCCAAGCCAATCCTCATCTGGCCCGACAGGGTCCTGTCCGCCCGGACCCGGCCCGTGACCGAGTTCGGGTCCGCCCTCGACCCGCTCCTCGAGGAGATGATGGAGTCCCTCCGCGCCGCGGAGGGGATCGGCATCGCGGCGAACCAGATCGGCGTTCCGCTCGCGATCGCCTGGGTCGGCCGGGAGGACGGCACGTTCTTCGAGATCGCGAACCCCTCGGTGCTGGAGAAGACCGAACCGGTGAGCCTGGAGGAAGGCTGCCTCTCCGTCCCGCACGAGTGGGAGCAGACCCCACGGTTCTCGAAGGTCCGGGTGCGCTACCAGGACCGGACCGGCGCCGAGCACGAGCTGGCCGCCGAGGGCCGCCTGGCCCATGTCCTCCAGCACGAGATCGACCACCTCGATGGAACGACCTTCGTGGACCACCTCTCTCAGCTCAAGCGGGCGCTGATCCGGAAGCGGATGCAGAAGCTCCAGAAGGAGCGCGCCGAGGAGGCCGCCGGCGAGCACGTCCACGGCGACGATTGCGACCACGACTGACGGCGCGCCGAGCTTCCGGGCGCCGACGGCCTCGTCCGCGATCGGTGGACCCACGTTCCGCCCCTGGCGCAACGCGTTGGTCTGCCGGTCGACGGCCAGTCGGCGTGGCGCCCACCCGCTGCTGATTCGTCGTCCAACGGGCCCGGCCCGTGCGAGTCTCGGGCCCCCGTGACCATCGACGACCGCAACTTTCGCCTCTCCCGGGACGTGCTTCCGCGGCGAGTCCAGGCCGCGCTGACACTGGACATGGACGCGCGCACGTTCGCCGGTGACGCCGAGCTGACCCTCTCGGTGGAACGCCCCGTCCGGAGCATCGTCCTCCACGCGGTGGAGCTGGACGTCTCGCAGGCCGAGGTCCAGGTCGCGGGCACCGTCCGGCGAGCCAGGGTCTCCGTCCGGCCGGTGAGCGAGACGGTCGTCCTCGATCTCGACGCTGACCTCCCCGCCGGCGAGGCACGCCTCGTCCTGCGCTGGACCGGGCGCTTCACCGAGGGGCTCCGGGGGCTGTACCTGGCCGGCTCGGTCGCGGCGACGCAGTTCGAGGCCGCCGATGCCCGTCGTGTCTTCCCCTGCTTCGACGAGCCGGCGTTCAAGTGCACCTGGGCCCTCACCGTGAAGGTGCCGCCGAACCTCGTCGCCCTGAGCAACGGCCGGGTGCTTGCCGAGGAGCTCGACGGTTCCCATCGCAAGGTGCGCTTCGCCGAGACCGAGGTCCTGCCCAGCTACCTGGTGGCGCTGGTCGTCGGTCCGCTGGTCTCGACCAGCGAGGAGACCGCCGCGGGCGTGCCGGTCCGCACCTGGTGTCTCGAGGAGAAGCGAGCCCTGCTCGGCTTCGGACAGCAGGCGGCGCTTGCGGTGCTGCCGATGCTCCAGGACTACTTCGGGCTCCCCTACGCGTTCGGCAAGCTCGACCAGGTCGGCATCCCCGACTTCGAGGCCGGGGCGATGGAGAACGCCGGCCTCATCACCTACCGCGAGCTGGCGCTGCTCCTCGACCCCGCCACCGCGCCGCTGGCGGTGCAGAAGCGCGTGGCGGAGGTCGTCACCCACGAGCTCGCCCACCAGTGGTTCGGCAACTGGGTCACCATGGTGTGGTGGGACGACCTCTGGCTCAACGAGGCCTTCGCCACCTGGATGGCGTACAAGATCGTCGACCGCTGGCGTCCCGACTGGCGCGTGTGGCTCGACTTCGACGCCGGCAAGGCGACGGCGCTGCACCTGGACGCGCTCCGCTCCACCCATCCCATCCGGGGCACGGTGGCGAACGCCAGCGAGGCCACCGAGAGCTTCGACGCCATCACCTACGAGAAGGGTGGCGCGGTCCTGCGGATGATCGAGGGATTCCTGGGGGAGGAGTCGTTCCGCTCGGGCATCCGCGACTACATGCGCAAGCACGCGCGGGGAAACGCGGTCGCCGACGATCTCTGGGCCGCGCTCGCACGGGCCTCGCGCGCACCGGTGGTCGAGCTCGCCAACGCGTGGATCCGTCAGAGCGGCTATCCGGTGGTGAGCGTCGCCCTCGAGGGCAACCGCGTCCGGTTGTCCCAGGAGCGCTTCTTCTCCGAGCCCGGGCTGAGCGCGTCCGAGACCTGGCCGGTCCCGCTGGTGCTCGCCTGGGGCGACGACCAGGGGCGGCACACCCGGACCTTCCTCCTCGAGCGAAAGACGGGCGAGGTCACGCTCGAGACGTCGGGTCCGGTGCGGTGGCTGGACGCCAACGCCGGCTCGACCGGGTTCTACCGGGTCGCGTACTCGCCCGAGCTGCTCGCGACGCTGGGGAAGTCGCTCGGCGCGCTCCTCCCCGCCGAGCGCATCGGGCTGCTGGCCGACCAGTGGGCCCTGGTGCGAGCCGGCCGGGCGCGGATCGCGGACTTCCTCGACCTGGCGCTCGCCTTCGGCGACGAGTCGGACCACGCCGTTTTGGACGAGCTGGTGGGACGGCTCGGTTACGTCGAGGCCCGGCTGGTGGACGGCGAGGACCAGGAGCGGTTCCGCCGGCTGGTGGAACGCCTCTTCCTCCAGCGGTTCCAGGGCATGGGCTGGGATCCGGTGGCCGGCGAGACGGACCAGGACCGGCTGAGGCGGGCGGCCCTACTCCGGGCCGTGGCGGGCGTGGCGAGGGCCCGCTCGGTGCTCGCCGAGACGGGACCCCGGGTGGATCGGGTGCTGAACGGGCAGCGCACGGCGCTCGATCCGAACCTGGTGGATACCGCCGTCGCGGTCACCGCACGTGACGGAGATTCCGAGCTCTTCGATCGGCTGCGCTCGGCGTTCCCGCGCGAGGCCGATCCCGCGGTGAAGCGGCGCTACCTGCTCGCCCTCACCGCCTTCGAGGGGCCGGAGCTGGCGAGGCGCGCCGAGGGCATGCTCCTCGACCCGGCGGTGCCGCTCCAGGACTTTGCTTCCTTCGTGCACGGGCTGCTGGCCAACCGGGTCGCGCGCGAGAGCGGCTGGAAGCTGATGCGCGATCGCTGGTCTGCGATGACCGAGAAGACGGCGCAGGCGCCGATGCTGCTCCGCCGCGTGGTGGAGGCGCTGGGGAACCTGCGCGAGCGCCGCCACCTCGACGAGGCGCGCGCCTTCCTGGAGGCCCACCCCGTGCCCGAGGCGCAGCAGGCCGTCGCGCAGACCCTCGAACGCCTCTCCCAGGACGTGGCACTGCGCGAGCGGCTCGTCCCGGAGGTGTCGGTGTGGCTCCGGGGGCGCTGAGCGAGACGCGAAGTCTCTGAGACCTCCTCCGCCCGGGGTGTCACTGCGTCGAGCTGGTCTCCGCGCCCGGCCGCAGCGCGGCGCGGGCCGCCTCCGTCCCGAACCGCAGCGCCTCCAGCAGCCCCGGGTCGAAGAGCTGGCGCCGTGACTCGCCCGCCGCTCGCTCCACCCGGTCCGCCGGCTCGACGTAGCCGAGGTAGCCGTTCACCAGCGAGACCGCCCGCGCCCCGCCCGCCGCCCGCTCCAGCACCGCGCCCGACGCTGCGGTCGTCTCCAGCGGGACGCCCAGCAGCCGCACTCCGCCGACCCGCAGCTCCGCGAGCTCGCCCCACCCGGGTGCCCACGGCCACAGCCCCACGTTGTCCACCAGCGTCGCGAGCCCCCACGGCACGAGCCGCGACGCGTCCGGTCCGGGCAGCGCCACCTCGAGCCGCGCATGCGACAGCCCGGTCCCTGCCGGCCGCAGCTCCACCGTCGCCAGCGCGGCATCCACTCGCCGGGCGAAGGCGTCGACCGCCGGCTCGGAGCCGGTGTCCGCGCGGGGCACCGTCACGTTCCCCACGTTGCCCTGCAGCACCAGCGTGACCCCCTGTCCTGCCCGCTCCTGCGCTCGCGCCAGCCGTCCCGGCCAGTCCGGATCCAGCCCCGGCGGCGGACGGGCGACCAGCGTCGGGTGCGCCGCGACCACCACCAGCTGCGCCACCGCGCCCCGCTCCCCCCGCAGCTGCACCCGGGTGAGGCGCCGGTCCACCTCCGGAAACTCGTCCCGGCTCGCGGTTGCCCCGTCGAGCTCCGACGCCCCGGACAGCGCCTCCACCGGCTGGAGGGACGAGGCCGCCGCGGTCAGCGCCGCCGCCGCTGCGTCCACCACCCGGGACCGGATCGTCGGACGGAACCGCCCGGTGCCCGCCACCTGGGCCACAGGATTCCAGGCGAACCCACCCACCGAGGAATGGGTATGGGTCGCCGCCACCCACACCGTGGACAGCCGCAGGCCTGCCACGCTCCGCCGGATGGCCTCCACCAGGTCCTGGTCGGCGAGCAGCAGATCCAGCGTGACCACCCCCACCCGCTCGTCGCCCGCGGCCAGCACCACCGCCCGGACCGAGAGCGGGAACGCCACCCGATCCACCTCCGGCCGCACCAGCCCGTACCCCACCGTCGGAACCGGGACCGGGATGGGCAGCTCTGCCACGAAGCTCCCCGCCCGAAGCGGCCCTGCGCCCGCGCCGTGCTGGACGCCACGCACCCGCGCTCCTCGCCCCAGCCGGGTGAATGGCACCACCGAGAGCGCCACCGCGAGGCCCAGGAGCACCCAGGGCCAACGCCTCCGCCGGCCCTCTGGACTCATGCCGCCGCGACGGCCGGACCGGCCAGCCGCACGCTCACGTCCCACAGCCGGCGCGCGACCTCCATGTCCTTCGCCGCGCCGCTGGTCCGGCTCTCGGCCTCGTCGTGGAAGTACTTGCCGCTCACGCCCTCCACCTCGGGGGACGTCGCCAGGTACACCAGCGTCTGCGCCCCGCGCTCGGGAGTGCGCGCGAAGACCTGGCCCAGCTTGATGAACTTCCCGAGGAAGCCCGGGTTGTTCTGCCCGAACCCGCTCCGGACGAAGCCGGGGTGCATCGCGTTGGCGCTCACCCGGGTGCCCTCGAGCCGCCGCGCGAGCTCGCGGGTGAAGAGGATGTTCATCAGCTTCGAGCGCCCGTAGGCCACGAAGGGCCGGTAGCGCTCGCGGGTGTAGTTCAGGTCGTCGAGGTCGAGCCGCATCCCGACGTGCGCATCCGAGCTCACGTTCACGATGCGCGAGGGCGCCGACGCGGTGAGCACCGGCAGCAGCTCCTCGGTCAGGACGAAGTAGGCGAGGTGATTGAGCGCCAGCGTGCGCTCCAGCCCCTCAGAGGTCTCTTCCCGCCGCGCGAACAGCGCGCCGGCGTTGTTGGCCAGCACGTCCAGCCGGGGATGGGTCGCCCGGAACTCACGGGCAATCCGGCGCACCTCCGGCATTCGCGAGAGGTCCCCGGCCAGGACTTCCACCCTGGCTCCCGGCGTCCGCCGCCGTAGCTCGGCCGCCAGCGATTCCAGGCGCGCGCGATCTCGGGCGACCAGGACCAGCTCCATCCCCATCGGGACGAGCGCCTCGGCCGCCGCCCGGCCGATCCCGAGGGTGGCCCCGGTGAGCAGACAGACCCGTGGGCGAGACTCGGTCATGGGGGCACAGTAGCAGTCGCTCCCCCCGGCAGGGATGCGAGACGGGCACTTCCCGTGTATGTGAGGCGTTCGACACCAATCCCATGTGCGGCATCTTCGGCATCTACGGCCACCCCGAGGCCTCGAACATCACGTACCTCGGGCTGCACGCGCTCCAGCACCGCGGCCAGGAATCGGCTGGCATCGTCAGCGCCGACGGCCGGGGCTTGCACGCGCGTCGTGAGATGGGCCTGGTCCAGGACGTGTTCGGCGCCCGGGAGCTGGAGGTCCTGGCCGGGAGCTCCGCCATCGGTCACGTTCGCTACTCCACCGCCGGAGTGAGCCAGGCCAAGAACGCCCAGCCCCTGACCATGCAGTACGCCGGGGGCAAGGTCGCGGTCGCCCACAACGGAAACCTGGTCAACGCGCAAACGCTGAGAGCCCGGCTCGAGGCGGACGGGGCGATCTTCGCCGGTGACTCGGATACCGAGGTCATCGTTCATCTGATGGCCCGGAGTCGGGCGAGAAACCTCGAGGATCAGATCGTCGAGGCTCTCCGTCAGTGCGTCGGCGCCTACAGCCTCATCTTCGAGACGCCCACCGAGATCATCGGCGTGCGAGACGGGTACGGATTTCGCCCGCTGGTGCTCGGGAGGCTGCGGGAGGCTTACGTGCTCGCCAGCGAGACGACGGCGCTCGACCTCGTGGAGGCCGAGTACGTCCGCGAGATCGAGCCCGGCGAGATGGTGATCATCGACGGCAACGGCCTCCGCTCCAGCAAGCCGTTCGAGTCGGTGCGTCCGGCCCGCTGCGTCTTCGAGTACGTCTACTTCGCCAAGCCCGACTCGGTCCTCTTCGGAAGCAGCGTCTACGAGACGCGCAAGGCGCTCGGGCGGCAGCTGGCCCGGGAGCAGCCGGCTCCCTCGGCAGACCTCGTCATCGCGGTCCCGGACTCGGGCGTGCCCGCCGCCATCGGCTTCAGCCAGGTCTCGGGCATCCCCTACGACGTGGGGCTCATCCGCAGCCACTACGTCGGCCGGACCTTCATCGAGCCGCAGCAGTCCATCCGCCACTTCGGCGTGAAGCTGAAGCTCTCCGCCGTCCGCGAGGTGCTCCGGGGCAAGAAGGTGGTCGTGGTGGACGACTCGATCGTCCGCGGCACGACCTCCCGGAAGATCGTCAAGATGATCAAGGCCGCTGGCGCAGCCGAGGTGCACCTGCGCATCTCCAGTCCCGCCACCCGATGGCCCTGCTACTACGGCATCGACACCCCGGTGCGGCAGGACCTCATCGCCGCCACCCACTCCACCGAAGAGATCGCCAACTACGTCACCGCCGACAGCCTGGGGTACCTCTCCGTCGAGGGGCTCGCCCAGGCGGTGGGAGACCCGGCCTGGAAGTCGTACTGCAATGCCTGCTTCACCGGGAATTACCTGACGCCGCTGGAGCCCACGCAGGCTGCACCCGCCACGGGCTAGTCTCGGCATGGCAGTGGCGGAACAGCTGAAGACCATGGAAGCCCGGCGCTCACCGGCCGGGAGCGAAGCCGACCGACGCCTGGGGCGTTCGGTGCTCATCGGCCTCGCCGTGCTCGGCGTCATCGCGCTCGTCGCCCCGTTCCTCACCTACCTGAACGAGGTCCGCGAGACGCAGCGGCTGCTCCGTGCCCGCATCGCCCGCGAGGCGCTGGTCTACGCCGAGGCGCTCTCGCTGCACTTCGGGACGCTGGAGCACGAGCTGGAGCGGCTCGCCTCCCGCCCCCAGGTGGACCTGCTGGACGAGAACCTCCAGCCGGAGCGCGAGCTCCTCGAGTTCACGCACCACAATTCGCCCTTCTTCTCCGCGGTGCTGTTCCTCGACGGTTCCGGGTTGCCCGTCTGGAGCGAGCCGCGCGGAGTCCTCCCCCCGACCAGCCGAGCCAACGACCGCTGGTTCCAGCGCCTGCTCCGGACCAGCAGGCCCGTCGTGGATGCCCTGGAGCCCGGGAGTCGCAGCTTCGTCGTCGCGGCCCCGGTGCTGCGCGGGGACCGCATCTCCGGCGCGGTCGTCGGTCTGGTCGACGCCGGCAAGCGCGGCCTCCCCGGCGGGCGTGCCACCACCGAGGGCTCGGTCCTGGTCGTCTCCAGCGATCGCGGTGACGTGCTCCTGCCGGCCACGCCTCCAGCGTGGACCTTCGCCGCTGGCTTCCCCGAGCGTCTGGAGGACCTCCTCCGCCGCGGCCGCGCCGAGACCACCGACCTCTCGGGCACCCCGGAGTACGCCGCCGCCACTCAGGTGGGCGACACCGGGCTCCGCCTGCTCCTCGTGGTCGAGGAGACGCCGATGCTGTCCCCGGTCCGCTGGCGCTTCTTCTGGCAGATGCTGCTCGTGCTGGTCGGGCAGGCGGTGACCATCCTGCTGTTCAGCTCGTTCCTCCGCCGGACCTACCTGCGCTACCGCGAGCTGGACGAGGTGCTGGCGCAGCAGGAGAAGCTGGCCGCGCTCGGCCAGGCCGCCTCGCTCATCGCCCACGAGGTGAAGAACTCGCTCAACGGGATGAAGGTGGCGGCGTCCATGCTCTCGTCCGACGGCGACCGGACGCTCCCGGCCCGGACGATGCGCGGTCAGATCGACCGGCTCAGTCACCTCGCCACCTCGCTCCTCAACTTCGGCAAGCCCGCCAATGCGCAGCTATCGCTCACTCCGGTGGGTCAGCTGGTCGCCGAGGCGGTGGAGTCGCTGCGCGTCCTGCCCGAGGCCGAGGAGGTGGAGGTCACTTCGGAGCTCGACACCTCGCTCCACGTCCGTTGCGATCCCCTCCTCCTCGTCACCGCGCTGGACAACCTCCTGCGCAACGCGATGGAGGCAGCCGTCGCGGCCAAGGACCTCGGGAGGCAGACCCACCCCCGTGTCAGGATCACCACCCGCCGGGTGGATGGTGCCGTCCGGGTCGAGGTGGAGGATAATGCCGGAGGTCCCCCGCCGGGGTTCGAGGCGGGCCTGTTCCAGCCCTTCGTCACCACGAAGCCGAGGGGCATCGGGCTCGGCCTCTCCATGGCTCGTCAGGCGGTGGAACGACAGGGCGGGTCGCTGGCGTTCGAGCGAACGGCGACGGGGAGCCGCTTCACGGTGCAGCTCGGGCTGGGAACGACTCCCTCATGAGCAGGTCCATCCTTCTGGTCGATGATGACCGTGGCTTCTCGTCGCTGGCGCAGGCTGCGCTGGCGCGGGAAGGACATCCGGTGGTGCTCGCGCGCTCCCTTCACGAGGCGCGCGAGGCGGTGGAGCGCGCCGCCCCCGAGCTGGTGGTGCTGGACCGGCGTCTCCCCGACGGCGACGGGCTGGACTACCTGCCCGAGCTGAAGGCCCAGCTCCCGGGCACGCCGGTGGTGATGGTGACCGCGCACGGCGACATCCAGAGCGCGGTGGACGCCATCCGCGCGGGCGCGTCCGATTACGTGGCCAAGCCCGTGGACCTGACGGACCTCGTGATGCGCGCCCAGCGGGCCATGGGGGAGCAGAACCTCCGCGAGCGCCTGAGCCGCGTCGAGGCCGAGCTGTCCGGACGGCGCCGCCTGGTCCCGCCGCGGTCGGTGGCCATGCGCCAGGTGCTGGCGATGCTGGAGCGGATCGCCACCTCCCCCCGGAGCCCGGTGTTCCTGCTCGGCCCCACCGGCGCGGGCAAGGAGGTGCTGGCCCGGCACGTCCACGCGCGCGGCGTGGGCGAGAACGCTCCCTTCGTCCACGTGAACTGCGCCGCGCTCCCCGAGACGACGGTGGAGTCGGAGCTCTTCGGCCACGAGAAGGGCGCCTTCACCGACGCGAAGCAGGCCCGGCGCGGGCTGGTGGAGGTGGCCAGCGGAGGCACGCTCTTCCTCGACGAGGTGGGCGAGCTCCCGCTCTCGCTGCAGGCCAAGCTGCTCACCTACCTCGACTCGGGCCGCTTCCGCCGGGTGGGGAGCAGCAGCGAGGAGAGCAGCACCGCGCGGGTGGTGGCGGCCACCAACCGGAACCTCGAGCTCGAGATCCGCGAGGGCCGCTTCCGCGAGGACCTGTGGTTCCGCCTCAGCGTGTTCGCCATCCACGTCCCCTCGCTGCGGGATCGGCCCGAGGACGTGCTGCCGCTCGCCGAGCAGCTCCTCAACGAGCTGGGGCAGGAGCTGGGCCGGAAGGGCTTCCGCCTGGGGGAGCAGGCCCGTGCCCGGCTGGAGAACTACCCCTTCCCCGGGAACGTCCGCGAGCTGCGGAACGTGCTCGAGCGGGCGCTGGTGCTCGAGTCGGGACCGGAGCTGACCCTCGGCCTGCTCCAGACGATGCGCGAGCCGGTGGAAGGTCCCGCGCCCGCAGGCAGCTTCGTCGTGACCGGAGACCCGCGGCCGCTCGAGGAGATCGAGAAGCGCTACGTGCGCCACGTGCTCGGCCAGCTGAGCGGGCGTCGGGTGGAGGCGGCCCGCGTGCTGGGCCTGAGCTACCCGACCTTCCTCAAGCGTCTCGAGGACTGACCGGCCGGCGGGATCGGCGCGACGGCACCGGGACGCGGCGACGGCCGGTCACGAGCCACGCTGCGAGGGCGAGGAGAGCTGCGAGGTTCCAGACCCCGCCGCCGGTGCTGCTGCAGCCGAGCGCGTTGCTGGACGACCGGGTCTGCAGGGCTGCGGTCTTCGTCGCGACGGCCCGGGAGCTCGGGTCACCGAGCAGCACGAACGTGGACCGGAGATCCGCATCGGACACGCCGTCGAGCGCCTCGCGGGTGGCCTCGCCGAGCGTCTTCCCCTCGAGGAGGAGCGCCTTGACCAGCGCGCGGTTCAGGGCGGGGTGGTCCGTCGGATAGGTCATCGACGTGCTGCCCCACGCACCCCAGGCGCCGCCGCTCGAGCCGAGGAGGGTCGCGACCGCGAGGCTCTGACGGCGCGGATCCTGGAAGAAGCCGGTGAGGCAGGTCATGTGGATCCAGAGGCTCGTCCCGCCTCCGGAGAGCGCGTCGACGTCCGCGACGGTGTGCAGGTTCCCGCTCCAGAACAGCTCCGAGGCATGCCCCGTGTAGTTCACCAGCGCCGGGCCTGCCCGCGCCGTGTCGACGAAGCGCTGGTGGAGCACGTCGTCGGGCTCCGAGCCCCGGACGATCAGCGTGGCCGGCGCGTCCGGCAGGACGGCACGGAGATCCGAGGTCATCTCCGGGAAGTCGCTGGTGCCGAGCGCATCGGAGGCGAGGAGCACCGGTGAGCGCGCGTCGACCTCCTTGCGGGCGAGGATCTTCGCGACCACCGAGCGGACCTGGTCCTCGGTACGGACCGGCAGGCGGCCCACCGAGACCCGCTCGGCGCCGGGGATGCCGACGAACCAGCTGTCGGAGACGGCCTCCATCGAATCGGTCTGCACGACGGCGCTGGAGACGAGATCTCCGCCGAGGCCGAGGTAGTCCCGAGGATCGTAGCTGGCCGCGCCCAGGAGGAGGAGGTAGCGGGGGGCGACGTTCCAGCTTTGCAGCGCCTGCTGGAGGAACCCACGCACGGCATCGACGCTCTTCTCGCCGGACGCGAACTCGTCCTGCACGTCCTCGACGTCGACGAGCGCGACGCGCAGGCCTTCCGAGCGACGGCGATCCACGAGCGGCTGCATCGCGGCGAACAGCGACGAGGGGCCGAGGATGACGAGGTCCGCGCCCTGGGCTGTGTGCAGGCTGCTCGGGTGGTTCGGCAGCACGGACGCCGGAGCCGCGACATCCGCGTCGAGGTAGGCGACGAGGTGGTGAGTCCCCGTCCCGGTCACCGCGACCACGGCGGCTCCGGACGAGCTCGAAGTCTCGAGTCGGACCGGCGCGTCCGGATCGGTCACGTCGAGCACGTGGGTGAGCGCCGGGTCGAAGCCCTGGAGCCGGGTCGCCGTTCCGCCCTCGAGCGTGAAATCGAGCGCTCCCGAGCCGCGAACGGTCTGGCGCGGGTAGACGAGGCGGATCGACTGTTCGAGCGACAGGTCCTCGTCCGCGCCCGAGACGAGCTGGACGACGTTGTCGCCCGGCACGAGCGCTCCAGGTGGGAGCGCGAAGCTCGCGCTTCCGGGCAACCCGCCCTGGAAGTCGACCGTTCCGAGTGGTAGCCCGTTGACCGCGACGCCGACCGAGTGCGGGACCTCGGTGATGCCCTGGAGCGCCACGTCGAGCCGCGCCCCGGAGCCGGCGACGTCCAGGCCGTCGAGGGTGAAGGTCCACTGGCTCGGCTGGCTGAAGACCGCCGGGCCGAAGAACTTCTCGGCGTCGCCGTTCTGCGCCGCACCGAACCAGGTCAGCCGCTCACGGATCTCGGAGCTGGCGAGGAAGGTGGCGGCGCTCGGATCGGCGGCGACCGCGGGCACGCTGGGGATCTCCCGCGCGGGCCCGAACCCGGTGCTGAGCCAGTAGACCGCGCTCCCCGAGTAGCGGGTGTCCATCCCGTATCCGTAGAACTCGATCGCGTCGCCAGGCTGGAGCGTCCGGCCATTGGCCGCGAGCACCGTCCGGGCGATCGGCCGCGCCTCGCGGAAGAGTCTGAGGGACGAGACGGCGGTGCCCACGGGCAAGCCGGCGGCGAAGAGGGACTCGGCCGGGACGCGCACCACGCCGGCACGGGGGACGACGAGCTTGATGGCGTCGCTGCCGGCGAGCAGCCACTGGAGATCGCGGGAGCCCGCGGGCGCGACGAAGCGCTGCACGGCGGCCGCCTGGATGACGTTCGTCGCCGGAGTGACGACGACGGCCGGATCCGGCGAGGACAGAAGCTGGGCAGACGTCGGAGTCGGCTTCCCCGATGCCTGGCTCGCCCGCGACCAGCGGACGGCGCCGTCCCGGTGCAGTGACTCGACGAGGTAGGTCGCGCCGGGAACGGGCCGGCGGTCGACCCATCCCGGCTCGGACCCGGCGAGCATCGTCGCCCGCGTGCTGAGGGCCGGCCCGGCGATGAGCCCGGGCGTCAGCAGCTCGCGGCGCCCCGCGGCCTCGCGCCACACGCGGAAGCCGACGACGTCCGAGTTGGGCTCCAGCGTCCAGGAGATGGAGGCAACGGAGCCCGAGCTCCGTACCAGCGGCGCGCCGGAGCGAAGGGCGGTGGGATTCGCCGCGTGGATGGGGAGGCCCGACATCGACCAGAACTGCGAGGTGGGCGGCCCCATGTTGTAAGAGAGCGTCAAGTTGCTGTTGGTCGTCCCGAAGTACGGGAGCGTCTCGGCGGTGCCGTACTCCGTCCCGTTCTTCGCGGACCACCGGGCGGTGACCCCCGACTGGACGGGGGTCGCCGAGCTCGCGGTGTTCGAGGAGAGCACGGCGAACACCTTGTCCCCCCGCACGACGGGAACGGTCACGAACGCGAGCAGCGCGGTGTTTCCGGTCTCGGTGTTGCTCACCACGTTGCCGACCGGGTTCGCCTGGTTGACGCCCGAGTACGAAACCGACCCGGCCACGACGAAGCAGGAGCTCCCCGCGGGGAAGGTGAGCGTGACGGTGTTCGTCCCTCGCGGCGGATTGGTCATCGTCCAGATCCAGTCCTGCGTCGTTCCCGCGTTGTCGCCGTTTCGAGAGGTGAGGGCCGTTCCTCCGTAGGTGACGGTGGTGGGCAGCGCGCTGGCGGTGTTGTCACCGGTGGAGACGCCGACGATGAGGAACCGATCGTTCGCGTTCGCGCCCACCGTGTGCTGCCAGCTCACCGTCCCGGATGCGCAGGTGCCCGTCATCGAGGACACCGAGTCCACGGCGATCGGGTTCTGGGTGATGTCGAGGAAGATGTCGCCGGTCTGAACGTGGACGCCGAAGGCGAAGCCGGCCGGCATGGTCCCGAACGAGAGGCTGGAGATGTCGAGCGGGCCGGTGGTCGAGTCCACGATCCGGAGCGACTGCGTCCCGGTGTTCGTTGGATTGCCGGTGAGGCTGAGTGTCCCCGCAAGGGTCACGGCGCCCGGCACCGTCAGCAAGTTCACGGTGTTCCCGCCCGAGATCGTCAGTCCGAGCGTGCCGCCAGAGGCGAGGGTCAGGCTGGCCGCGCTCATGCTCCGCGTCCCGGTGAAGTTCATCGTCCCCCCGCTGTTGATGCTCGCGGCGCCGGTGACGGTGAGGTTTCCGCCGGAGACGTTCATCGTTCCGGGACCGACGCTCACCGAGCCCACGGTCACGTTCGTCCCGATCGTCACCGTGCCGCCCGTCTGTCCCAGGTTTCCGGCGACGGTCCAGTTGTTGTCCAGGGTGAGGGTCCCGGCGCTCATGTTCAGATCGCCGCCGACGCCCAGCGCGTCATTCACGTTGAAGGTGCCACCGCTCACGTTCATGTCACCGCCGACGCTCAGCGGATTGTTCACGGTGAGGGTACCGGCGCTCACCGTCAGATCACCGGCAAAGTTCGTCGTGTCGTTCACGGTGAGCGTCCCCCCGGACACGCTCACGTCCCCGTTCACGGTGCCGGGCTGGCTCAGGTTGAGAATGCCGGCCCCGCTCTTACTGATGCTTCCCGCGGTGTAGGGGATGTTGATTCGTGCGGCCCCGGTGACGGTGATGCCCTGCGAGACCGCGAGCGACAGGCCGTTCTGAACGTCGATTCTCACTCCCCCGGTCAGAGCGAGCGTGCGCGCGGCGGCATTGCCCCCCGGGGTCCGCACCGTGATGGTCGCACCGGAGTTGATCGTGACGTCGTCGCTCGCCGTGGGGACCTGGTTGGGATTCCAGTTCGCGGCTGTGTTCCAGCGGTTGTCTCCTCCGCCGCCGTCCCAGGTGATCGGGATCGCCCATGCAGGGGCCGCGACGAGCATCGCCAGGACGAGCACGAATGGGGCCGGAACGGACCCGGCGGAGGCAATTCGCCGATTCCGAGCGAGGCCTCCGCGCGTCGGGCGGAATTCACGTCGAGAGGACATCACCGGCGGGAGGTTTGCACGTTCGATGCCGGCCATCTTCGCAGGCGGATCCTGCTGGGTCGAGGATGTGGAGCGGTGCTCGACCTGCCCAGGTGTGGGCCCGGGTAGGAAGCGTGAAGAGCGGATCGCGCTGGTTACGGCGCGTCAGTCGCGGGGAGCGACTGGACGACGGCGGAGGGTCGCGCCCCAGACCGCCAGGATGCCGAGAAGGAGGAGCGAAGCCGACCCGGATTGAGTCGTGCTGCACCCCGATGCCGCCGGCTTCGGCGCCGTCTCCAGGGCCTGCGTCGCCACCGCGCGAGCGCTCGGGTCACCGAGCAGGACGAACGTCGACTGAACCTCCGGATCGGTCGCGAACGCCAGCGCGTCGCGGGTCGCCTCGCCGAGCGTCTTGCCCTGGATCAGCAGTGCCCGCACCAGTGCCCGGTCCACCGCGGAGTGGTCGCCCGGGTAGGTCATCCCGCTGCTCGCCCACGCACCCCAGGCTCCCCCGCTCGAAGCGAGGAGCGCTTCCACCGCGAGGCTCCGATGCTTCGGATCCTCGAAGAAGCCGGTGAAGCAGGTCATGTGGATCCAGAGCGCGGTCTCGGTGCCCGCCAGTGCCGCCACGTCCTCGCTCGTGAAGAAGCCGTCGTCCTGTCCCCAGAACATCGCCGAGGCGTGGCCGATGTAGTTGACCACGAGCGGACCTGACTTCGCGGCGTCCAGGACCTTCTGGCGCAGCTGAGCGTCCAGCTGCTCCTGATTCGCAACGTCGTGCTCGCGCAGGAGAACGGTGGCCGGAGCATCCGGCAACAATCCCTTCAGGTCGGCGGTCATCTCCGGGAAGTCGCTCTTCGCCGCCCAGTCGGAGATCAGGAGCCACGGCGAGCGGACGGTGGCCTCGCGACGGGCGAGGATCTTCGTCACCAGCGCCTGCGTCTCCTCCGGCGTGCGCACCGGGAACCGTCCGACCGAGAGCGACCGGGCCGCGGGGATACTCAGGAACCAGCTGTCGGACGCCGCCTCGACCGCGTCGGGAGCGGAAAGCTGCACCGCCGAGGTCGGGACCAGGTCTCCGCCGGACCCGAGATAGTTCCGCGGATCGTAGCTCGCCGAGCCGAGGATGAGCAGGTAGCGAGGCGGCCGCGACCAGCCGGTCAGCGCCTGAGCGAGAAACGCCCTGACCGCATCGATGCTCTTCTCACCGGAAGCAAACTCGTCCTGAACATCCTCGATGTCGACCAGCGCCACGGTCAGGCCCTCGCTCCGGCGGCGTTCGACCAGAGGCTGGACGGCATCGAAGAGAGTCGAGGGACCGAGCACGATCAGGTCCGCGCCCTCCGACGCCCACCAGCGACTCGGACCGTTGCGAGTGATCGCATCCGGAGCAGCGGCGTCCTCGGGGAGGTATGCGAAGAGGTGCCGGGTTCCCGTGCCGGTGGCCAGCACGGCCGCGGTGCCGCCTGCGTCCTGGACCGCCAGCTGGACCGGAGAGTCGGGGTCCGTGACGTCGAGGATCCGCGTACGCGCCGGATCGAACCCCTGCAGCCGGGCCGAGGTGGCGGCCTCCAGGGTGAAGTCCAGCGCTCCCGCACTCCGCGTCGTGAACCGTGGGTAGACCACGCGGACGTACTGCTCGAGAGACAGGTCTTGATCGCTCGAGGAGGAGAGCCCAACCACGTTGTCTCCCGGAACGAGCACGCCCGGAGGCAACGCAATGCTGGCCGTGCTCGGCGAATTTCCCGAGAAGCTCAACGAGCCGACGCCGAGACCGTTGACCGTGACCGTCACCGAGTGCGGGGTGTCGAGGACTCCCTGGAGCGCGACCTCGAGGCGAGCACCGGACGCAGAGACGTCCAGTCCGTCCAGGGAGAGGGTCCGCTGGTGACCCTGACCGAGAACCGCCGGTCCGAAGAACTTTTCCGCGTCTCCGTTCCTGGCGGCGCCGAACCAGGTGAGACGCTCACGGACCTCGACCGAGGCCAGGTACGTGGCCGGACCGGCCGGCTGAGCACTCGCCGAGAGGTTCCGGAGATCGAGTCCGACTCCTCCGCTGGACGTCAACCAGTAGACCGAGGAGCCCGAATACCGCGTGTCCATGCCGTACCCGTAGAACTCGACCCAATCCCCCGAGCGAAGCGTGGCGCCGTCGGCAGCGACCACCGTGCGCGGAACTGCGCGACCATTCCGGAAGAGCTGAAGGGATGCGGTGGGAGCACCGGGGGACATCCCTGCCGCGAAGAGCGATTCGGCCGGAACCCGCACCACCCCGGGCCGAGAGACGACCAGCTTCACCGCGTCACCGGCAGCGAGCTCCCACTGCTTGCTCTGGTTCAAGGCAGAAACCCTGGCAGCCGGCACGACGGCCGCGCTGCCCCGGATGGACGAGAGACGGTTCACCGGCGTCGGCGAATCCGCGACCAGGTTCGCAGCGACCGGCGAAGCGGGCCCACTGGCCGCCGTGGCACGGGTCCATCGCGTCCGTCCGTCGAGATGAAGCGACTCGACCAGGTAGCTCGCTCCGGCCGGCGCGTGACGATCCTCCCAGCCGACGTCGTTTCCCGCGAGAACGGCCTTCGTGGTGAGCACCGGACCGGCGATCAGACCCGGCGTGAGCAGCTCGCGGCGCCCCGAGGTTTCGCGCCACACCCGGAAGCCGACGAGGTCGGATACTGGCCCGGACCGGAGTGAAACCACGGGGCCACGCGCGGAGTCCCGTACCCAGACGGCGAGGTCTGCCGCACGGGTGGGGGCAACGGCGTGAATCGGGATCGCCACGAGCGCGAACGGGCTCGAGGGCGCGAGCGTCCAGCTCATCGTCACGTTGAAGGTGCCCCCGCCGGTGCGGCTCGCGGTGTCGCCGGCCCCGAGGACCGCGCCCGAGCTCGCCGACCACCGGACGATCGCGCCCGCCTGCGGGGTCGCCGAGGTCGCGCCGTTCGAGGAGAGCACGGAGATGACCTTGTCGCCCTGGACGGTCGAGGGAGAGACCGACGCCGTCGTCCCGGTTCCGCCAGCGGTGGCTGCGGTCCCGGTCGACGTCGCCTGGTCCACCCCGGTGTACGAGAGCGACCCGCCGACCGCGCTGCAAGGGCCCGCCGGCAGAGTGACCGTGATCGTGGCCGTTCCACGCGTGGGCGCCACCAGGCCATAGAGGAACGCGCCCGAGGTTCCGGTCACCTGACTGGTGAGGAGCGCCATCGGCTGCGCACCGAAGCTGACCGAGGTGGGGGTGACCGCCGAGGCCCCGGTGGAGACTCCGACGAGCAGGTAGCGATCGTTCGCGGTCGCGCCGATGGTGTGCTGCCAGGTCAGCGGCGAGCCGCAGGACCCCGTGGCGGACCCGGTGGCGTCGGGCGCGATCGGATTCACCGTGGTGTCCAGGACGATGGTGGTGGTTCCAGCGAGATGGAAACCGAAGGCCTCTCCGGCGGGGACCGTCCCGAGCGTCACCCCCGTGATGTCGACGCTTCCCGCCCCGGTGACGATGTTGAAGCTGGTGTTCGGGTTCGGCGTCCCGGTGATGTTCACCGTCCCGTTGAGCGCACCGCTCCCGCCGGTCAGGTTGATGGTCGTCGGGTTGGCGCCGGTGGCGAAGTTGATCGTGTACGTCGAGCCCGAGGCGAGGGAGAAGCTTTGCGCGGCGACGTCCCCGCTCCCGGCGAAGGACAGGCTCCCCCCGCCGGTGAGGCTCACCGCGCCGCCGGCGGTCAGGCTCCCGTTTCCGCCGAAGGCGATCGTTCCGCCATTGATGCCGACCGTCCCCGCGCTGATGTTCGCGCCCGCCGAGGTCGAGACCGTCGCTCCGGCTCCGACACTGAGGGTACCGGTCGCGGTGAGGTCGCCGCTACCCGCGAAGCTGATGGAGCCTCCGCCGAGCGTGACGTCGGTGGCTGCCAGCCCGCCCGCCCCAGCGAAGCTGATCGAGCCTGAAGAGACGCTGACCGTGCTCCCGGAGTTGAGCCCTCCACCCGCCCCGAAGGTCATCGTCCCGCCGCTAACGCTCACTCCTCCGCCTGCGTCGAGCGTGCCGGCGTTGTTCCGGGTCAGCGTCGCACCGGCGCCGACCGTGACCAGGCCGCTCGTGCTGAGCGGGCTCCCGCCGTTCAAGGTGAGGTTACCTGCCGTGACGCTGACGGTCGCCACCTGGGGCACCGTGCCGCCGAGCGCGGTGCCGTTGAGCGTCGTGGTCCCCGAGCCGCTCTGGGTCAGGCTCGCCGCAGTGAAGGGGACGGAGATGGCGACCGCGGCGCTCGAGTTGACGGTGATCCCGTTGGTCACCGTCAGGAGCCGAAGGTTCCGTCGGTCGACGGTGACGGCCCCGGCCGCGGTGATGGTGACCGTGTTCGCCACCGCGTCGGCCGTGATGGCGCCGACGTTCGCGACCCGGACCGTGCCCGCGATGGGGATGGTCACGTCATCGGCGGCGGTGGGGATCCCTGCAGGCGTCCAGTTCGCGGCGTTGTTCCACTGGATGTTGACGCTGCCGTTCCACGCCTTGGGCACAGCTTGCGCCGTGGGCGCAACGGCGAGAACGACCAGCACGACGGCACTCGGAATCAGACGTCTCACGACTCCCCCCTCCTCTCGACTTCCGACCCGCGAGCACGCCAGCGCCGGACCGCATGACGGGACCCGCGTCGGACCAGCTCCGCCACCTGGATGGGGAACCGCGGGACGCCGTGGAACGGGGCATCGAGGTGCAAGGTCGACGACAGCGGATCCGGCCAGCGGGCACGGAGCGCCCCGGGAAGCCGGGTCAGCGAGAGCCCCTGCAGACGCTCCGGCGTCGGCCGGTACCCGCGCCTCCACGCCCTCAGGATGGCGCGCTCGAACCACTCCGGCGGCTCGGACACCGGCGGCTCCACGGAGGGGCGCGCACCGAGCCAGCGGCGCGCGAGCTCGACCAGCGCCAGGACCCCCTCGCCGAGATGCCGGCTGCCCCGGAGACAGTCGCTCCAGCGAAAGTCGCGCGGGAGCCCCTCGACCAGCACCGCCACGTCGCAGAGCCAGAGCGGCCGCCACGAGCCATGGTGGAGCTGATGGAGACACACCAGCCGCAGGTGATCCGACGGCGCAAGCACCCGGACGGTCCCTCCGGGCACGTCGATCGGGATCGCCGAGGCGAGGAGGTCCTCGATGCTCCGGTCGGGAAGGTACCGGGAGAGATCGGCCTGGAGGTCCACCTCGGCCCCGCCCTCGAACCCGGCGAGCACCCCGCGGGCATGGTCCAGATCCTCTCGCCGGACGAGCAGGTCCACGTCGCCGACCGGGCGGAGACCCGGGCGTCCATAGAGCCTTGCCAGCGCCCAGCCCTTGAAGGTGACGGCCGGGATGCCGTGCGCGGCCAGCGCGGTGAACACCTCGGCCAGCCAGCGCTCGCGCCGCAGCTGCTCGAGGGCCTGGAACCGCTCCACGTTGGATGGACCGTCGTCCATCCGCCGGCGCATCAGCGCCTCGAGTCCCGAGACCTCCGCCGAGGCGAGCGCCGCCGGAGGTACTTCCATCGCTTCCACCGGCGACGCGCGGAAGGTGTCACGGAGCAAGGTCGGGAACATCGAAACCCCGCTTATTCGCAGATGTGCGTCGACCCGTTGCAGGTCAAGCCGCCGCAGCACGGCTTCGTCGCGCACTGCTGTCCAACCGTCGAGCACGTCGAGGTCGCAGCGCGCGCCCGGGGAGCGGTGATCGCCAGGATCACCGGAATCGCTGCGAGGCCCACCGTCCTCATCAGGGCGCGCCGGCTCAGCGCCTCGCGGGCCGCGTCCGCAGAGCCCTCCAGCAGGGCCGACTTCTCGAGCTCACCCAGCGTCCAGCCCACCACCGCCCGTCCCGCCTCGCCCTCGCCGTAGCTCGCCGCGATCTCGCTCTCGGTCCGCGCCCCGTCGCAGAGCTCCCAGACCCGGGTCGCCCGGGCGTCCAGGCAGTGCGCGCGGTGGCTCCGCTCGTCGTAGACCAGCGTCTCCTGGCCCGTTCGCTGGACCAGCAGCTGCTCGCTTCGGGCCTTCGGTCGGTTCGCCATCGAGAGAGCGCGGCGCGTCGCGTCCGCAGGCTGCATCCTCGCAGACGGGACAACCGTCCGTCGACAATTCGGGGCGCGTCGGCGCGCGAGATGGAGCCGATGTGCGGGCTCGTCGCAGCCGTCGGCGGGCGCGCCGTCGACCCCGGCGGCCGCTGAAACCGCGTTTCACCCGGGCTTTCAAACCGCTGCCACGGACGTCGCGTTTCAGGCCGCAACCCCTTGATTTCCGTGGTGGCAGACTCCTTGCTTGCCGCAACGGTGTGTTGAACGCCGTCTCGGTCCTGACCACCTGTCTCGCCCTCACGACGGCGAATCCGGAGTCACTCGACCTTTCCAGCTCCCCGGGAGATCTGCAGCTCGTCGAGCTCTTGTGGGCGCGAGCTCCGGACCTCGTCGCCGCGCGCGCCAAGCTCGGCCAGGCCGAGGCCGACGTCACGCGCTCGGAGGTGTTCCCCAATCCGGGGTTCGACTTCCAGTGGGGCACGCTGGCCATTGGCCCCACCAACCCTCCGGGGCTGGACAAGCTCAGCGACGTCCCGAACTACACCTTCACTCTCAACCAGCCCTTCGAGATCGCCAAGCGCGGTCCCCGCCAGGCCGCGAGCCGTGCCGCACGCAATGCCGCGCTGTACGACGCGGTCGAGACGCTCCGCCAGCGCTGGTTCGACCTCCTGGAGCGCATCTCCGAGGTCGCCACCGCCGAGATCCGCGTCGCGGCGCTCGAGGAGACGGTGCGCGACGCCCAGCGCCTCGCCGACCTTCAGCTCGAGCGGCAGAAGCGTGGCGACATCGCCGGGCTGGACGTGGACCGCGCGGTGCTGGAGGCCGAGAAGTACGCCTCCAACCTCGGGCAGGAGCGGGAGCGCCTCTCGGCGGCGCTGCTCCTCTGCGCCCAGGCTGTCGGCCTCCCCTGCCGCCCCTTCGGCAGTTCCGACGCCGCCCGTGGGTTCCTCTCCGGGCGTCTCGCGGCCACTCCGCCTGCGCCGGACCTGGACGCGCGGCCCGACCTGCGCTCGCTCCAGGCCCAGGAGATCTCGGCCCGGTCCAGCCTCACGCTCGCCCACAACCGCTGGATTCCCGATCCGACCCTCCGGGTGGGCTACGTGCTCGACCAGTTCATCGCCTCCGGCAGCCAGCATCAGAGTCTGTTCGTCGGCGTGAGCGTGCCCCTGCCCTTCTTCGATCACGGGCAGGCCGACGCGAGGGCAGCCTCGGCGCTGGCCGAGGCGGCGGGACAGGCCCAGGTCCTGCTCCGGGCCGCGAGCGTGCGTGACCTCGCCTCGCTGGAGCAGCAGCGGCAGGCCGCCCTCGCCCGCCGCAGCCGGCTCATGGAGCGGACGCTCCCCCTCGCCCGGGACGTGGTGCAGCGGCTGGAGAGCGCCGTCACCCGGGGCGGGGCGCCGCTCCCTGACCTTCTCCTCGCGCGCCGCACGCTGGGCGAGCTCCAGCTCGACGCCGCCGACCTCGACCTCTTCGCCTTCCACCTGACGGTGGCGCAAGCACGCGCCGCCGGAGAGTTGCCACCCTTGCCCGAGAGCATTCCCCATGTCCCCTGACGCAGGCTCCGGCACCCTCGCCGCCCTTCGCCGCCCGGGGCGTTTTCCGCTGGTCCTCGCCGGTGGCGTCGCCCTGGTCGTGCTCGTCGTCCTGAGCTGGCTGCTGGTCCGTGAGCATGAGACGAGGACCGAGGCGGTTCGCCGCATCACGGTCCAGGGCAACACGCTCCTCATCCCCGACCAGGCGCCGCAGTGGCGCTACGTCGAGCTGTCCAGCGCCTCCGAGGCGGCACCGCTGCCTCCGCCCCCCGTCCCGGGCCGAGTGAGCTTCGACGAGAAGCGCACCGCCTCGCTGAGCGCGCCCCTCCCCGGCCGGGTGGAGCGGGTCCTGGTGCGCGTCGGCGACCGGGTGCAGGAGGGCGACCGGCTGTTCAACGTCCGCTCGGCCAGCTGGGCCGACCTGGAGCGGGAGATGGCCTCGGCGCGCGCCAACGTCGAGGTGAAGAGGCGCATCGCCGCCCGCGCCCGTGAGCTGGTGGACATCCGCGCCGCCCCGGAGAAGGACGCTCTGGCCGCGGAGGCGGACCTGCACGAGGCGGAGCTGGCCGCGCGCGCCTCCGCCGCCAAGCGCTCGTCGCTGCGGATCGCCCCCGAGGGGGACAACCTCTTCTGGGTGGTGGCGCCGCGGTCGGGCACCATCGTGGACCTGGACGTGGTGGCCAGCCAGGAGGTGCAGCCCTCCGGTGACCACCCGCTGGTGCGGATCTCCGAGCTGTCGGAGGTGCTGGTCCTCGCCGACGTCCAGGAGAGCGACGCCTACGACGTGCGCGTCGGCGGGCAGGTCACCATCCGCACCCGGGCCGGCAGCGTGACCCGCACCGGCACCATCGACCGCATCTCGGAGGTGGTGGACCCGAAGCGTCGCACGGTCGAGCTCCGCATCCGCGCCGCGAACGAAGACCGCGCGCTCCGCCCCAACGCCTTCGTGGACGTCGAGCTGCAGTCCGACCCGACGCAGAAGCGGGTTCGCGTCCCCGCCGAGGCGGTGGTCACCGACGGGCAGAGCTCGGTGGTGTTCGTCTCCCGGGGCGAGGGAAAGCTGGAGCGGGTGACGGTCACTCCCGGCCGGCAGGGGAGCGGCGAGGTGGAGCTCCGGTCCGGACTCGAGCCAGGCGCCCGCTACGTGAGCAAGGGGGCCATTCTCCTCCTCAACCAGCTCGCGCTGGAGCAGTGAGATCGTGTTCCAGCACCTCGTCGACTTCTCGCTGAAGAACAAGGCAGCGGTCCTGGCCCTCACCGCCATCGTGGCGATCTGGGGCTGGCTCTCGTTCCGCGACCTGACGGTGGAGGCGTTCCCCGACCCCACCGAGACCCAGGTCGAGGTCATCACCCTCTACCCGGGGCAGCCCTCGGAGGAGGTGGAGCGGCAGCTCGGGCTTCCCCTCGAGCGCGCGCTCAACGGCATCCCGCAGCTGTCGCGGCTCCGGAACCTGTCGCTGTTCGGGCTCTCCTACGTCACCCTCACCTTCAACGACGGGACGGACGGCCTCTGGGCCCGGCAGCAAGTGCTGGAGCGCCTCCGCGACGTGGACCTTCCCGACGGCATCATCCCGCAGCTCGGGCCGTACGCGACGCCCATCGGCGAGGTGTACCGCTACACGCTGGTGGGCGCGGGCGGAGACCCGATGAAGCTCCGCACCCTGCAAGACTGGGTGGTGCGGCCGGCCTTCCTGCGGGTGAACGGCGTGGCCGACGTGGTGAGCATCGGCGGGCTGCAGCGGGAGATCCACGTCCAGCCCGACCCGTCCCGCCTGGCCGCGCATGGCCTCACCCTGGCCTCGCTCGAGCAGGGCATCAAGAACGGGAGCGTGAACGCCTCCGGCGGAGTGCTGGAGCGCGGCGCGGAGCAGTTCGTCATCCGCAGCGAGGGCCTCTTCACCAGCGTCGAGGACCTCAAGGCCGTTCGTCTCGCCACCGAGGAGGGCACGCCGGTCTTCCTCAAGGACGTGGCCACCGTGACCGAGGGGTGGGCGCCCCGCCAGGGCGTGGTCAGCCGCAACGAGGCGATGGATACCGTCCAGGGCGTCGTCCTCATGCGCCGCGGCGAGAACCCCTCGGCGGTCCTGAAGCGGGTCCGTGCCGCGGTGCAGGAGATCGATCACCGGCTCGCCCCCGACGGCGTGAAGCTCGACCCGTTCTACGACCGCACCGATCTCGTCGGGACGACCCTGCGCACGGTGGGGCGCAACCTCCTCGAGGGCGCGGTGCTGGTCACGCTGGTCCTCTTCGTCTTCCTGCTCGACCTGCGCGCGGCGCTGGTGGTGGGAACGCTGATCCCGCTCTCGCTCCTCACCTCCTTCATCTACCTCCACCTGCGAGGGATGAGCGCCAACCTCCTCTCGATGGGGGCGGTGGACTTCGGCATCATCGTCGACGGCGGGGTGGTCATCGTCGAAGCGATCCTCGCGCGGATGGCCCTGAGGCGGAGCAGCGGCGAGACGGTGGAGAAGACGATCCGCGAAGCGACGACCTCGGTGGTCCGGCCCACGGTCTTCGCGCTGCTGATCATCATCGCCGCCTACCTCCCGATCTTCCTCCTCCAGCGGGTGGAGGGACGCATCTTCTCGCCGATGGCGAACACGGTGGTCTCCGCGCTCGCCGGCGCCCTCTTCTTCTCCGTCACCCTGGTCCCGGTGCTCGCCGCGCTGGTGTGGCGGAAGCCGGTGACCCACGGGGAGTCGCCGATCCTGACCTGGGTGGCGCGGCGCTACGACCCGGCGCTCCGCTTCTGCATGCGGCACCCGGCGCTGCTCATCAGCTCGGTGGCGGTGCTCCTCGGAGGCGCGGCGATGGTCCTTCCGCGCCTGGGGAGCGAGTTCCTCCCCGAGCTCAACGAGGGCGCGCTGTACATGACCTTCACCCTGCCGGCGAACAGCTCGCTGACCGAGGGGCGCAAGCTCGTCCCCCGCATCACGCAGCTCCTCGAGGGCGCGCCGCAGGTGGAATCGGTCCTGTCCCAGCTCGGCCGCCCCGAGGACGGCACCGACCCGAAGCTGGCCAACAACCTCGAGTTCTTCGTCAAGCTCACCCCGCCGGACCGCTGGCCCCGGCAGACGCCGACGCTGGGCAGCGTCCTGGACGTGCTGCAGCGACGGATCGCGGAGATCCCCGGCATCGAGGTGAACTTCAGTCAGCCCATCCGCGACAACGTCAACGAGAGCATCAGTGGCCAGCAGGGACAGATCGCGGTGAAGCTCTACGGCGACGACCTCGCGGCCCTGCAGGCCCAGGCAGAGAAGGTGAAGGCGGTCATCTCCCGGGTCTCCGGAGTGGCGGACCTTGCGCTGGTGAAGAGCGCCTCGGTCCTTCAGGTCAGGGTCAAGCCCGACCGCGTGGCGCTCGCCCGGTACGGAATGGACCTCGGCGACTTCCAGCACGTCTTCCAGACCGCCCTCGGGGGTCGTCCGGTCGCCGACTACTGGGAGGGAGAGAGGAAGTTCGACGTGGTGCTCCGCCTGCCGCCCGCGGACCGCGACGACGTGGAGAAGATCCGCTCGCTGCGCGTCCCGGTGGACGGAGGCCTCACCATCCCGCTGACGGCCCTCGCCGAGGTCTCGACCAGCGTCGGCCGGGCGAGCATCAACCGCGAGAACGGACGGCGCTACATCGGCATCCGGATGAACGTGCGCGGCCGGGACATGGGCGGGTTCGTCAACGAGGCCCGCGAGCGGGTGGAACGCGAGGCGCCGCTCGGGAAGGGAATGTCCCTCGACTGGGGCGGCGAGTTCGAGAACAAGGAGCGGGCGATGGCCCGGCTGGCCACGGTGGTCCCGGTGGCGCTCCTCATCACGCTGGTGCTCCTGTTCAAGGCGTTCGACTCCCTCTCGCTCGCGGTGCTCACCTTGCTCAACGTGCCCTTCGCGCTGCTGGGTGGCGTGTTCGGGTTGTGGGCCGCCGGGTTCCCGCTCAGCGTGTCCGCGGCGGTCGGCTTCATCGCCCTCATCGGTCAGGCATCGCTCAACGGGGTGCTGGTCCTCTCCGCCATCGCCGACCGGCGCGGGCGCGGCGAGCCCCTGGACGAGGCGATCCTCGCCGGGTCGCGCGAGCGGCTGAGACCCGTGCTGATGACCGCGGGCCTGGCCGCGCTCGGCCTGGTCCCCGCAGCGCTCTCACGCGGGATCGGGAGCGAGACGCAGCGTCCGCTGGCGGTGGTCATCGTGGCCGGGACGCTGTCCGCCTGCGCGCTCACGCTGCTCCTGCTTCCGGTGATGTATCGGATCTGGGAGCGGTTGATGGAGCGCACGCGCCCCAGGACGTCGCACGGCGCCGCCGAGCCGGTGGCCGGCCCGATCTGACACCGTTCGTGTGGATGTCAGATTCGATCACAGTTCTTCAGTTGACGTGATCGCCCGAACGCGATCAGTTTCCGCGCCTCACATGGTCGACATCCGAGCGCTCCCAGGGCGCCAGCGGCTGATGATGGTCTTCAAGGGGCAGGTGACGGAGACGGAGCTCGCGCGGGCAGAGCAGGAGCTCGCGAAAGCGCTGCCGAATTTGGGCCCGACGTTCGACATGATCTCCGACGTCTCGGCGGCGGAGAAGCTGAGCGCACCGGTGATCGAGCGGATCCGCCGGATGGGGGAGCTCATCGTCGCCGCCGGGTTGCGTACCCACGTCCGCGTGGTGGGGCGCAGCAGCCAGGCGGCAGTGCAGTTCCAGCGCATCGGCCGCGCGGTCGGCTACGACTCGCGGCTCGCCTTCTCGGTCGGGGAGGCCGAGGAGCTCCTCGACAGCACGCCCTGACCGCGACCGCAGTTCGCCAGAGGCGTTCCGGGCACTCGGTGGTACGACCCGCGCCACAGCTGTGGGAAGGTGCGCCCTGATGGGCGGCAGGGCTCTCGACAAGTTCTGGCATGGCATGCGCGAGCCGTGGGAGCTGCTCGCGCTGATGCGCCACGACCGGCCGCTGTGGCGCCGCTACTGGCGGACGGTGCTCGTGCAGGCCGCCCTCGCCCTCGTGGCCGGCGTCGCCGTCTTCTGGGTCGTCAAGCATGGCGCGGACGCCTGGAACGACGCCTTCGGACCGGAGGAGGTCACGGAAGCGGGGGCGTCTCCGGTCGCGGGCGCAGCACGCGGCCAGGACACCGCGGAGACGCCGAAGGCGAGTGCTCCGACCCAGGCCGACGAGGCTGCGGCGGCGGCTCCGGAGACGCCCCGGACACCCCGGCCCGGCAAGCGGGTCGCCCCCGGGACACCGGGGCCCGTGCGTCCTCCGCCGCCCGCCCCGGCCAGACCGGGCGGGCCTCCGGCGACCGCCATACCTTCCTCCGCGCCTCCCGAGGCCACCCGGCACGGGCCCCCTGCGACCGCGGCGCCTCCCTCCGATGCGCCCGAGGCCACCGGGCACGGGCCCCCTGCGACCGCCGACGAGGACGCGGACGAGGACGAGGAGACGGACGACGGGTCGGGCAAGGACGACGAGAGCGTCGAAGCGACCATCGAGCAGAAGGTGAAGGCCCTCCAGGAGGCCCCTCCTGAGGAGCGGGGCAAGCGCACCGCCGAGCTCGTCGCGGCGGCGGTGCAGCAGGCGAAGAAAGAGGCCGGTCGGGCGCAGACGCGCGCCGGGAAGAGCAAGGGCAAGTCACCCGAAGAGGACGCCGCCGACGAGCTCCAGCAGGACCGAGAGGACGTGGGCGACAAGATCGGGGAGCTCACCCTCGCCGCCGAGGCCCTGGCGCACGAGACGCCCTCCGGTGCGGGTGAGGCCCGCAAGGCCCGTCGCCAGCTGGAGAAGGAGCTCGACGGGGCGGAGAGGGACGCGCGGAAGCTCGAGCGACGGGGTGCGGCGGCGCTGACCGAGGGCGAGCGGGCGAGCCTGGCCCGAGCCAGGGCCGCGCTCCAGGTCGTCCGGCGGCACGAGCGCGGCCTGGCCGGGCGCCTGGGAGCGGTGCTGGCCCTCCTCGCCGCCATCTACGCCTCGCTGGGCATCGCCCAGACGGGCATCCTGGCCCTGTCCCGGGACTTCCACGACGCGCTCTCGCGCGACATCTCGCTGCTGGTCCACGTGGCGCCCGAGGACCCGCCGATGCGCCCGAAGATCCGTCTCGACCTCCCGTGGGTGCGACGGAAGGCGAACCGGCGCGCCCAGTTCTTCCTCGGCTTCCTCCCCGGGACGCTCCTCATCACGGTCGTAGGGTGGTTCGTCCCTCCCCATCGCACGCTCACGACGGTCCTCACTGCGATCTGGGCCGCCTACTGGTGGACGGTGATGACCGCCGGGCAGACCGTTCGGGCGTGGAGCCCGCCAGAGACGACGCCGCGGCCCTGGTACCTGCGCGGCTGGTTCTGGTTGAGCAAGAGGGTCTTCATCTTCCGGTGGTGGGGGACGATCTGGGAGCGGTTCGCCCGCCGCTTCTATGGCCCCTCGGAGCGCGTGGAGGAGCAGCCCTTCGAGTTCGCCGGGCTCGCACTGAGCCGGGCGCTGCTGCTGGTGCCGGTGCTCAAGCTCCTGTTCCGTCCGATCTTCCCCGTCGCCGCGGCGCGCCTCCTGGTTGAGCACGCGTCGACGGCGAGGCTGCCCGTTCCGGTCACCGCGGCCGAGGTGGCCGACGCCGCGATCCACGCGCCCGACCCCGAGGCGCGGGCGCACTCCGGCGTCGCGACCTGACCTCTGCGTTCCGGACGAACGCGATGAGCGCGGTCGCGGTCCGACCGGCCGCGCCGCGGTCGCTGCGGATTCCCCCTGCCCCCAGGGAGGCCCGGGCCAGGACCGCGAGCACCTCGGCGGGACGGTCACGGGCAGGAACGGTGTTCGCCAGGAGCGCCAGGACCCGCTCCCCGGCCGACAGGGGCACGGGGTCCCAGCGCGCCTCGGGCCGGTAGCGGGTCTCGACCACCAGGCCCACCGGCACCGGGCCGCGCCCGCGCCCCCGGGGGACCGGATGCCGCTCCTTGCCTCCGCCGCGGACCCGGACGCTGGGGCGACGGGCGTAGGGATGCACCCGGCCCTCGGCGTCGAGCACCGCGTACTCGTCCGAGTAGTACGTTGCCCCGGACGCGACCAGCGCGCGGACCAGCGTCGTCTTGCCGGCCCCGGAACGTCCCGGGACCAGGATGGCCCGCCCGCCCACGGCGACCACGCCGGCGTGCACGAAGACCTCCGGGCGAGCGAGCCGGGCGACCGACAGCTGCAGCTCGCTCTCGAGCACGTCCAGCGCCTGGGCATGCGTCAGACCGCGCACGAGCAGCCGGCCCTCCATCCGCACCGACATCCCGGGCGAGCGCGCCTCGTGGACCAGCGCGAACCGCATCGCCGCCGGTCGCGCCGTTCTCCTCCAGCCCGGGGGGAAGCGCGCGCGAACGGCCGGACGGAGCCGGGGGTCGTCCACCCGGACCTCGAACGCCACGCCGTACGCCTCGCCGCGCAGGGCGTCTGCTGTCACCGCGATCCCCATCCCCGGGGTGGCGACCATACCGCCCGGCGAGGAAGGATCACGGTCGACCCCACCTCCGGACATCGACCGACACCTGCGTGCAGCGGGGCTGATCCGCGCACGATGACAGGGCCTACCCCTCGACCCATATTCGCCGCTCTGGGGAGAGGGGCCCGAACGAAGCGGGGTGGCGCGTGCGCGGAACGGTGGTGGTTGCGGAGGACGACCCGGGGCTCAGGGAAGTGCTCCTCCACGTGCTCCACGAGGCGGGCTACCAGGTCCTCCTCGTCACCCGCGAGGCAGACACCCTCGCCGCCCTCCGCAGGCTCGGTGCCGGCTGCCTGCTGATCCTCGAGGCGAAGCTGCCCGACTCGGCCAGCGAGGCGATCCTCCAGGCGATGGCCTCCGGACCCATCCCCGTCTCCTGCCCGGTGGTGCTGCTCAGCGGCCCACCGGTGGAGGCCCGGTCGTCCAACGTGGTCGGCGTGCTCCGCAAGCCGTTCGAGCTGACCCGCATGCTGGCGGTGGTGAAGGCCTTTTGCCCCAGCCCGGCGCTCCCTCCCTCGCCTGCTCGGGGTTCCGCCCCCGCCGCGGCGTGACCACGCTCGTCTCCAGAAAAGGAGACGACGCGAATGGCTGGAGAGATGGACAAGTTGAAGGGGAAGGTGAAGGAAATCGCCGGCGCCGCCGCCAATGATGCGAGCACGGAGAACGAGGGCAAGCTCGACCAGGCGAAGGGCAACCTCAAGCAGACCGCCGAGAATCTGAAGGACCGGGCGAAGGAAGCCCTGGGCGGGGCCGCCGACAAGGCGAAGGAAGGCTCGGAGACGGCCGAGCGCAAGACTCGCCGCGATCCCGACAAGGCCTGACGACGTTCAAGCCTCTCGCGGAGGGCCGCCGGGCACCCGTCCGGCGGCCCTTCGCATGTCTCAGGGCGGAAAGAGGCGTGCGAGCGTCCGCGCCAGGCGGGAAACGCCGTCGGTGAAGTGGGCCAGGGGCGGCAGGAGCGAGAGCACGAGCCACCGCCCTCGCGGGAAGTCGTAGAAGTACCCGGGCTGCACCTGGACGCCCGCCTCGAGGAGCGCGAGACAGACCTCGGTCTCGTCGGCCGTCTGGGGAAGGCGCACCACCGCGGACCAGCCACCCGCCGAGGGCATGAGGTCCCACGACGCGTCGGAGGGACGAGCGTCCCGGAGCGCACGGGCGTTCTGGTCGAGGCGAAGCGCAACCCCCGCGCGCCAGGCCGCCGACCCGGTCAGGAGCTCCGGGAGGGCCTGCTGCGCCGGTGCCGACGCCGACAGGTGGGTGTCGGCGATGAGCTCCAGCCTGGCGAGCGCCTCGTCGCGCTCGGGCGCCGGGCCGAGGACCGCGGTCCAGGCCAGCTTCCACCCCGGAAGCCCGGCCGACTTCGAGAGTCCCTGGAGCGAGAACGTGAGCGCCTCCGCGGAGCGGGCGGCGACGGACCTCGCCGGGCGCCCGCGCCGCGGGAACTCGACGAAGACCTCGTCCACGATGAGCGCCCAGTCCCTCCGGGCGCAGAGCGCGTCCAGCCGGGCCTGGTCTGCATCGCCGAGGACCCAGCCGGTCGGATTCGCAGGGCTGACCAGCACGACGGCGCGGGTGGTCTCGTCGGCGAGGGCGGCGACATCGTCGAGGTCGAGCGAGCCGAACGGATCCTCGGGAAGCGGGAAGGAGCGGAGCTCCACCGAGGACAGCTCGGCCAGGAACGGGAGCAGCGGGTAGCTCGGGGCGGGCACGAGCACCGAGTCGCCCGGGTCACAGAGCATCGCGAAGAGCCAGCCGTACGCCTCGCTGGTGGACGCGGAGAGCACGAGCTGTCCCGGCTCGAGGTGCGCGCCGAGACGGGTCTGGTCGCGCGCCACGGCCTGCCGCGCGGCGAGCTGGCCGAGCGGCTCGGGGGCGTACGCGGCCAGCGCGCGGAACGACAGGACGCCACGGAGCCAGGCCTCATCGGGAGCGAGCCCGCAGTCGGCGGGGTTGCTCACGGTGAGGTCGACGGGAGGCGTGCCCCGGCGTTCGAGCACCTCCAGCCGGGCGGCCAGAAGGTTCTGCGTACGGTCCCAGGATGTCCGGGCGGAGAACACGTCGGGGCCGGCACGCTACCCCACCCGCGCCGGTCGGCGTTTCCCGTTCAGAGCCCGGTCTGGAGCATTGCCTCGACCACGCGGCGGATGAGCTCGCGGCGGATCTCCTTCCGGCAATGGTCCACCGCGTGCTGCGGCGGGCGCGGCAGGTGCGAGGGTCGGCTCCGGGCGGCGGTACGGACGATCATCTCGACCTTGCTCTGCTCGATCTGGAAGAGGCGACCGCCGTCCTTGCGGAGGAAGTAGTTGAGGCCACGAGTGTCGAGCAGCTTCTGGAAGTAACGCCGGGCATTGCTCACCAGCGTCAGGTCGATGACGTCGCCCATCTGTCGCGACCCTTGTCACCTGGATCGAGCGACGCGTCCAATTCGGTGACGAGCGGCCGGGCAGGCACCGCTACAGCCCCGTGCGGCGCCTGGTGAGAACTTGCGCGGCGGCTCCGGAGCGTGTTGTCGGTGCCGGGCGGAGCGCGTGCTGCGATCGGCGTCCGGCACGCACGCCGACCGCGCAGCGGCGATCGTCGAGGCGACCTCATCCACGCTGCGGCAGCTCGAGCAGCGGTCGGAGCACGGCGCGGAATGCGCGCCGGCGACGTTCCGGATCCTCGAGGTACGGGACCGGACCGAGCACCGGGACACCGTGCCGGCGGGCGAGCCAGGCCGCGTTGTCCTCCACCGAGGGATCCCGCGCCGGCGAGCTCCGGGACAGGACGACCGCGCGCACCGGAACGCCCCGCGCCTCGAGCAGGCGAAGCGACAGTCCCGTGTGGTTCAGCGTGCCCAGGCCCGCGCGGGCCACCAGCACGACGGGAAGCCCCAGCGCCTCGATGAGGTCCACGATGTCGCGGTTCCGGTCGAGCGGCACGAGGAGACCACCGGCCCCCTCGGCCACCAGGGGTCGGTCGCCGAAGCCACGGAACGCCGCGAGGACGGGACGGAGGTCGGGGACCGCGCCCATGCGCGCCGCCGCGACGCCGGGGGCAAGCGGAGCGCGGAAGCGATGGACGCACACCTGATCGAGCGAATCGGTGCTGCGGGCCGCGGCCCGGAGCTCGAGCGCGTCGGCCGGCCGCGCCAGCCGGGTACAGCCGCTCTCGTAGGGCTTGAACGGCGCGGGGCTGAGCCCGGCATCCGCCAGGAGGGAGAGGAGCGCGGCGGCGACCTGCGTCTTCCCCACGCCGGTGTCGGTCGCTGTGACGAACACGCGGAACGGCCGACGCGCCGCTGCCCGGGGCGGCGGACGCGCCGGCCTCATCGCGGCTCCGGCACGGGGCAAGGCGCGCGACTCACGCCCCGGTGACCTCGACGATGGCCTCCCGGACCGCGTCGCCCAGGCGCACCGCCTCGGCCTCGGTCAGGGACAGGGGAGGCATCATCACCACCACCGCTCCCAGGGGACGGAGCAGGATCCCGCGCCGGCGCAGCGCGAAGCAGACGCGGTGCCCGATGCGCTCGCCGTAGCCGTAGGGCTCCTTCGTCCGCCGGTCGCGCACCAGCTCGACGCCCACCATCAACCCGCGCTGGCGGACGTCGCCGACGTGGGGCAGCTCGGCGATCGCCGCGAGCTTCGGGCGGAGCGCCTCGGCCGTCCGGCGAACACGCTCCAGGACCCCGTCGGTCTCGAAGAGCCGGAGTGACGCCAGGGCCGCGGCGCAGGCCAGCGGGTTCCCGGTGAAGGTGTGGCCGTGGAAGAAGGTGCGGGCCGAGTCGAACTCGCCGAGGAATGCCTCGTGGACGCGGTCGGTGGTGAGCGTCGCGGCCAGCGGCAGGTACCCGCCGGAGAGGCCCTTCGCCAGGCAGAGGAAGTCCGGGCGGACGCCCTCCTGCTCCACCGCGAACATGGTCCCGGTGCGCCCGAAGCCGGTGGCGACCTCGTCGCAGATCAGGAGCACGTCGTGCTTCCGGCAGAGCTCGGCCATCGCTCGCAGGTACCCGGGCGGGTGCATCCACATCCCCGCCGCGCCCTGCACCAGGGGCTCGAGGATGACCGCGGCCAGGGTGGAGGCCTTCTCCTCCAGGAGGCGCTCCGCCGCCCCCAGCGCGCCGGCGAGTGGATCGCCGGCGGCGGTCCAGTGGTAGGGGCTCGGGCTGGGCAGCCGCTCCACGCCGAAGAGCAGGCCGCGGAAGGTGCCGTGGAAGAGCTCCATGCCGCCGACCGAGACCGAGCCCACGGTGTCGCCGTGGTAGGACTCGGCGAGGGCTGCGAAGCGAGTCTTCTCCGGCCGCCCGCGCTGCTGCCAGTACTGGTAGGCCATCTTCAGCGCGACCTCGACCGACGTGCTCCCCGAGTCCGAGTAGAAGACACGGGTCATCCCGCCGGGAGCGATGCGCACCAGCGCCTCGGCGAGCTCGATGGAGGGCACCGACGCGAGGCCGAGCAGGGTGGAGTGCGCCACCCGGTCGAGCTGGGCACGGACAGCGTCGTCGATCTCCCGCCTCCGGTGCCCGTGCACGTTGCACCACAGCGAGCTGACCCCATCGAGGTACCGCCGGCCGAGATCGTCGACGAGCTCGTTGCCCTCGGCCCGCTCGATGATCAGCGGATCGTCGGACGGCCAGACCGCCATCTGGGTGAAGGGGTGCCAGACGTGGGCCCGGTCCAGGGCCAGCAGTCGCTCATGCCGCGACGAGTCCATGCGCGCGCGCCTCCTCGAGAGCCTGGAGCGCGCGATCGACGTGCGCCTCCGTGTGTGCGGCGGAGAGGGCGAACCGCAGGCGGCTGGTCCCCTCGGGAACGGTGGGTGGACGGATGGGCTTCACCAGCAGGCCGCGCTCGCGAAGGAACGCGGAAGCGCGGAGGGCCCGCTCGGGAGTGCCGAGGATGACCGGGACGATGGCGCTGCGTGGCTCGGCGGCGAACCCCAGCGCCCGGAGCCCTTCCACGAAGCGGCGGATGTTCCGCCACAGCCGCGGCCGGAGCTCGGGATCGTGCTCCAGCAGATCGACGGCCACCACCATCGCCTCGCACAGCGCGGGCGGCAGGGTGGTGGAGAAGATCACCGAGCGCGCGCGGTTCACCAGGAGGTCAGCCACCGCGCGGGTGGTCGCCGCGTACGCTCCGAAGCCGCCCAGCGCCTTCCCCAGCGTGCCCATCCGGACGTCGGGCCGGATGCCGGCGGCCTCGCACAGCCCCGAGCCACGGGCGCCGAGGACGCCGGTGGCATGGGCCTCGTCCACCAGCAGCGCCGCGCCGTCGCGGGCGCAGACCTCGGCCAGCGCCTCGAGGGGAGCGGAGTCCCCGTCCATGGAGAACACCGCGTCGGTCACCACCAGCCTTCGCCGGAAGCCGTCCCGGGCGAGCGCCCGGGCCACCGCCTCCACGTCGGCGTGCGGAACCACCGCGACCTCGGCGCGGCTCAGCCGGCAGCCGTCGACGAGGCTGGCGTGGTTCAGCGCGTCGGAGACCACGAGGTCGCCGCGTCCGACCAGGGCCTGGACGAGGCCCAGGTTGGCCGGATAGCCGCCGTTGAAGATCAGCGCCGCCTCGGTGCCCTCGAAGGCCGCGAGGCGGGCCTCGAGGCGGCGGTGCGCCTCGGTGTCCCCCACCACGAGCCGGGAGGCGCCCGAGCCGACTCCCCAGCGCTCGAGGCCGGTGACGAAGGCCCGCGCCACCCGTGGATCGGCTGCGAGGCCCAGGTAGTCGTTGGAGGAGAAGCTCAGGAGCGACTGACCGCCGAGCCGGACCACCGGGCCCTGGGGGGAGGCGAGAGGCTCCAGGAGGCGGAGGAGACCCTGCCGGCCGAGCTCGGCCAGCTCCTCGCGCGCCCACGCATCCGCGACCGAGCTCACGACTCGCGAGCGGTCTCGACCGCCGGCTCGAGCGGCCGGAGGCCCGCGCCCTCGAGCAGCGCCATGTCCTCGGCGTACTCGGGGTTGCCGGTGGTGAGGAGCTTCTCGCCGAAGAAGAGCGAGTTGGCGCCGGCCATCATGCAGAGCAGCTGAGCCTCCTGGCTCATCTGCATCCGGCCCGCGGACAGCCGGACCATCGCAGCCGGCATCAGGATGCGCGCCGTGGCGATGGCCCGGACCATCTCCACCGGCGCGACCGGGGTCTGGTGCTCCAGGGGTGTGCCGGGCACCGCGACCAGCGCGTTGATCGGCACCGACTCGGGATGAACCTCCTGGTTGGCGAGGGTCCGGAGCAGCTCGCACCGGTCGTCGACCGATTCGCCCATCCCGAGGATGCCGCCCGAGCAGACGGAGATCCCCGCCCCCCGCACCTCGGCCAGCGTGCGGAGCCGGTCGTCGTACTCGCGGGTGGAGATGATCTCCCCGTAGAACTCGGGGCTGGTGTCGAGGTTGTGGTTGTAGGCGCTGAGGCCGGCCTCCTTGAGCCGACGGGCCTGGTCCCCGCTGAGCATCCCCAGCGTGACGCAGGCCTCCATTCCCAGCGCACGGACGCCGCTGACCATCGCGAGCACCCGGTCGAACTGCGGGCCGTCCTTCACCTCGCGCCAGGCCGCGCCCATGCAGAAGCGCGTCGCGCCGGCCGCCCGTGCGCGGCGGGCGGCCTCGAGAACGTCGCCGGTCTCCATGAGGCGCTCGGCCTTCACCCCGGTGGCGTAGCGCGCCGATTGGGGGCAGTACGCGCAGTCCTCCGGGCAGCCGCCGGTCTTGATCGAGAGCAGGCTGCACAGCTGGACCTTCGGCTCGCCGAACGTGGCGCGGTGCACCGACTGGGCGCGGTAGACCAGCTCGAGGAGGGGCAGGTCGTGGATGGCGCGCACCTCGGGGAGCGCCCAGTCGTGGCGGACCACCACCTCGGGGCTGGCCTGGACGTCGGGGACGCTCGACACGGGGCACGACCTCCTGGGGGACGGCGGGGGCGCCACGCTCGACGGGGCGGGCAGCGTTGTCAACCTCGAACCGCCTCGCGGTTGACGATGTGTTCCGGTGAGCCGGTCTCTGCCTTGTGCTGCACGGGCGGCCGGGCACCGCGTTACAGAGACGTCCTCTCCGGTGGGAACGCGACGCGGGCTCTTCTACGGCTGGCTGGGCATGCTGCTGTTCAGCGGCACGGTGGTCGCCACGCGCTTCGCGGTGCGCGAGCTGGATGCGACCTTCATCGCGCTCGGCCGGGCCCTCGTCGCAGCGGGCCTCGCCGCCTGCGTCCTGTGGGCGCGCCGGGCTCCCTGGCCGCGCCGTGGTCAGTGGAGGCGGATCGCGCTGGTCGCCGGCGGGGTGGTGGTGGGGTTTCCCTGGCTGATCACGCTGGCGCTGAAGACCATGCCCGCCGCGCACGGGGCGGTCATCGTGGGGCTCCTGCCGATGGTCACCTCGGTGCTCGCGGTGCTCCGGGGCGGGGAGCGGCCCTCGCCGGCCTTCTGGCTGGCCAGCGGGGCGGGGCTGGTGGGCATCCTGGTCTTCGCCTCGACCCGAGGGGCCCACGGGCTCGAGCAGGCGGACCTGCTCGCGCTGGGGGCGGTGGCGCTCGGGGGGGTGGGCTACTGCGAGGGCGGCCTGCTCGCCCGGGAGATGCCGGCACCGCACGTCATCTGCTGGGCGCTGCTCTTCTCGGCGCCGTTCCTCGCGCTCCCGACGGCATGGGTGGTCGCCCGGACGGGGATCTCGGCGGGGCCGGCGGCGTGGGCCGGGTTCGCCTACGTCGCGGTGCTGAGCATGTTCCTCGGCTTCTTCGCTTTCTACCGGGGCATGGCCGAGGCAGGCATCGCGCGGGTGAGCCAGATCCAGCTTGCGCAGCCGGTGTGTTCCCTCGTCTGGAGCGCGCTCTTCCTCGGTGAGCGAATCGACGCGTCCACCGCGTTCGCGGCGGTGTTCGTCGTCGGCTGTGTGCTGGTGACCTCGCGCACGCGGGTCCGCGTCGCCTACGCCGTCCCGGAGGCCCCCTGATGATCGCCGAGGTCCTCGCGCTCGCGCTGGCTGCCACTCCGGGAGAGACGGTGTGGAGCGAGCTCCAGACACGCTGGCGTCCCCGCCTCGAGCCGCTCCTCTCCGAGGTGATGGCCTTTCCGACCGTCTGGACGGACACGGAGGCGCTGGCGGCGCAGCGCCGGTGGCTCGCCCGGGTCGGGCCCGAGCTTGGCTTCGTGGTGCGCGACCGGGAGACCATGACCGAGGTGGACCTGCCCGGGCCGGAGGGCGCTCCGGTGCTCGGCCTGGTGGTGCACGGCGACCTGCAGCCGGTCAACGCGGCGGAGTGGACGGTCCCGCCGTTCGCCGCGACCTTCAAGGACGGGGCGGTCTGGGGTCGTGGTGCCGCGGACGACAAGGGCCCGCTGGTGCAGGCGCTGGTCGCCATGGCCGCGTTGAAGAGCTCCGGGCTTCCCCGGACCCACACCGTCCGGCTGCTGGTCGGGACCGACGAGGAGCACGGAGCGACCGACGTCGAGGCGTACAGGAAGGACTACCCGCTGCCCGACCTGAGCCTGATCCTGGACAGCGACTTCCCGGTGGTCATCGGGGAGAAGGCCTGGGCCGAGTGGATCATCCTCGCGCAGGAGCGACCGCAGCCTCCGGGCGGGCCGGTCGAGGTCGTCGACCTCTCCGCAGGTCAGGCGGTGAGCATCGTTCCGGACCTCGCGACGCTGACCCTGCGCTGGCGGAGCGGGACGCCGGACTGGGACCGGTGGCTGCGCCCGGTGCGGGCGGTGAAGCTACCGCCGGACACCTCGCTGGAGATCCGCGGCAGTGGCGGGGAGCGGACGGTGGTCGTTCACGGGCGCGCGGCGCACGCGGGTGTGGGGCTGAGCTCGGGACGCAATGCGCTGGTGGCGCTGGCGGTGGCCATGCACGGACGGCTTCCGGCGTGCGCGGCCTCGGACCTGCTCGAGTACACGTACGCGGCGGGGCGCGATCCGGCCGGACGTGGGCTCGGGCTGCCGGGGCCCGACCCGCTGTGGGGGTCGGTCGACACCAACTTCGGGGAGCTGAAGCGCGAGGCGAACGGCTGGTTCGGGCTGCACGTGAATCTCCGCTCGCCGCCGGCGCTCTGGGGCGACGGGCTCCGGGCCAGGGTGGACGCGCACGCCCAGGCGTTCGCCGCCCGCCGTGGCGCGCGGTTCCTCAGCGGCGGCAAGTTCGGATACGAGCCCTTCGTCGTTCCGGCGGACGCGCCGCTGGTGCAGCGGCTGCTCGCGGCGTACGCGCGCGGAGCCGGTCGACCGGGGAAGCCGGTGGTGAGCGCCGGCGGGACCTACGCGCGGGAGATGACGAACGGGATCGCCTTCGGGATGTGGTTCCGGGAGGACGGCGTCTACCCCGGTCACAACTCGGACGAGCGGATGCCGATCCGCTCTCTCGAGCGTGGAATGCACGTGCTCGCCGAGACGCTCGGCGACCTCGCCACGAGCCCACCGATCGCGCACCCGCTCCAGTCGGCCACGCGGCCCTGAGCACGCGAGGTGTCAAACCACCTCCGCCCGTCCGGGGCGGTGGACTCGCCAGTCCACCCGCGGCGACCTCGCCACGAGCCCACCGATCGCGCACCCGCTCCAGTCGGCCACGCGGCCCTGAGCACGCGAGGTGTCAAACCACCTCCGCCCGTCCGGGGCGGTGGACTCGCCAGTCCACGCGCGGCGACCTCGCGAGGTGTCAGACACCTCGTAATGACACCTCGTAATTGGACCTCGCCACGAGCCCGCCGATCGCGCGCACCCGCTCCAGGCGAGCCCGCGGCCCTGAGCAGGCGAGGTGTCAAACACCTCCGCCCGTCCGGGGCGGCGGACTCACCAGTCCACGCGTGGCGACGGTCACTCGCAGGTCAGCTTGGTGCGGGCATTCACCTCGGGGCTCCAGCGGGTGCAGGTCCGGACCCCGCTCCGGCTGCCCTCGAACTCGCGGCAGGGTCGGACGCGGTACAGCAGGAGCGTCGGCTTGCCGTTGGTCCCGATGACCTGGACCGCTGGAGGGGACCCGGTCGACTCGAGGCGGACGAAGCCACCGCCCGCATCCGGCGCGAACGTGCCCCGAAAGCTCCAGGGCGCCCCGCCGGTGCTCCCCTCGAAGAGCCAGCCGCCGCGATCCGGCCGGACGTGCTTCCAGGCCGGGTCGGTGGGCCAGACGAACTCCTGCCAGCTGTACCGGTTCGGCTTGTCGTCGACCGTCCCGTCCGCGTTCATGGCCACGAAGGGCTGGGGCGCTGCGCCGACGAATGTTCCGTCGAAGATGCAGTACTGCGGCCCACGCTGGCAGGCGAGGCAGAGCGCTGTCGTGGCAGCGGAGGCGAGCAAGGAGCGACGCACGACGCGACGGTCTCGCAGCCCGGCGGCGGGCGGGTCAAGCCGCGAGCGACTTCCCTCAGGGCTTGGCGGCCGCGCCACCGGGCGGGATGAGCCGCTCGAGGTCCCTGCCCTCACGCCGGTCCGGCATCGGAGTGTGCGTCGCCCCTCGCAGGCTCCCGTGCCGCATCGAGTACACGTGCGTGAACTCCGCTCCGAGATACAGGATCAGTGACGAGTAATAGACCCACACCAGCAGGATGACGACCGACCCCGCGGCGCCGTAGCTCGAGGCCACGCTCGCCTTCGCCAGGTAGAACCCGATCGCGAACTTTCCGAGCGTGAAGAGGAACGACGTCAGCAGCGCGCCCACCCACACGTCTCGCCACGCCACCGGGGTGTCGGGGAGGAGCTTGTAGATCATCGCGAACAGCGCGGTGACGACGACCAGGCTCACCGTCGCGTTCAGAGCCTGCCCTACCGCGGCTCCACCGGGGAGAAACATCCCCAGGTACTCCCCGACCGCGGCCAGGATGGCGGAGAGGACCAGCGAGACCAGGAGGAGGAATCCGATCCCGAGCACCATGCTGAACGACAGAAGGCGCACCCGCAGGAACTCGACCAGCCCGTTCGTCGTCGGCGGCTTCGCCTTCCAGATGGTGTTCATCGAGTCCTGGAGCTGGACGAAGACCCCGGTGGCGCCCAGGACGAGGGTCGCGAGCCCCACGATCGTCGCCACGACTCCCCCGCTCTGCTGCTCGTGCATGTTCGCGACGATGCTCTGGACCGCCTTCGCACCGGCGTCGCCGATCAGGCCCGCGAGCTGGGTGTACAGCTGCCCCTCCGCTGCCTGTTGCCCGAAGACCAGCCCCGCGACCGCCACCGTGATGAGCACCAGGGGCGCGAGCGAGAACAGCGAGTAGTACGCCAGGGCAGCGGCAAGCCCGCTGGCCTTGTCCTCGGTCCAGCGAGTCACCGTCTCCTTGGCCAGCGTGGTGGCCGTTCCGAGCGCGCCCGCCATTCCCGTCCTCCGGGCGAGAACGTAGGGACCGGCTCTCCGGGGAGGAACCGCCCCCGGCGTCGTGGCAGGCCTTGCTTGCAGGCACGCTCGACGACCGACCATGTCGTCCGTCTCTGCACGTCGCGAAGGTGGCGACCGTCCCGCCGTCGCGGACTCAGGCTCCGCACTGCCAAGCCCCCACGTGATCGTCGCGGCGCCCCGGCAAGCTCACCGCCGATCTCGTCGATGGAGGCGGGGGAAAGCGCTCGCGGACGCGCAGACCGGCTCCGAGCCAGATCGCGAGCAGCGCCAACGCGATGAGCAAGGCGCGCATGGACTCCCCCGCGGCTCGGAACATGCCGCTCGTCGGCCGGCGCGGCTCTTGCTGGTCGCACGCCGGGGGCGCTGTCAGCAGCAGCGGGCATTGTGGGGGACGCTCATGGCCAAGGCGCGCACGCACTTCACCTGCCAGTCCTGCGGATTCCAGTCCGCGAAGTGGCTCGGGCGCTGTCCGGACTGCAGCGGGTGGAACACGCTCGTGGAGGAAGCCGCTCCGCTCGAGGATCGCCGGCCGGCCTGGGGCGCGTCGGGAGTCTCCGCCCGGCCGGTGAAGCTGGTCGACGTCGAGGCCGAGGCGGAGGAGCGCCGCCGCACGGGCATCGGCGAGCTGGACCGGGTCCTCGGTGGCGGCGTGGTGCCCGGTTCGCTGGTGCTGCTCGGGGGAGATCCGGGCATCGGGAAGTCGACGCTCCTGCTCTCCGCGGTCGAGCGGCTCGCGGCGGCCGGTCCGGTCCTGTACGTCTCGGGAGAGGAGTCGCTGCGGCAGACCAAGATGCGAGCCGACCGCCTCGGGGTCCGGTCCCCGGCGGTGCACCTCTTCGCCGAGACGGACGCGGACAAGGTCCTCGCCGCGGCCGAGTCCCTTCGCCCGGTGGCGCTGGTGGTCGACTCGATCCAGACCATGTTCCTCGCCGAGCTGGGCAGCGCTCCCGGCACGCTCAGCCAGGTGCGCGAGGTCGCCGGGCGGCTGATGGCCTACGCGAAGCGCTCAGGGGTCCCGACCTTCCTGGTCGGCCACGTGACGAAGGACGGCAGCATCGCTGGACCCCGCGTGCTCGAGCACATGGTGGACACGGTCCTCTACTTCGAGGGCGAGCGCGGTCACCCCTTCCGCATCCTCCGCGCGCACAAGAACCGCTTCGGCTCCACCAACGAGATCGGCGTCTTCGAGATGAAGGGATCCGGCCTGGAGGAGGTGGCGGATCCCTCCGCGCTGTTCCTCGCCGAGCGCCCGGCGGGCAAGCCCGGCTCGGCGGTCACCGCGACGCTCTCCGGAACCCGGCCGCTGCTGGTCGAGGTCCAGGCTCTCGTCGCTCCCACCGGCTACGGCACCGCGCGGCGCACGGCGATCGGCGTCGATGGCAACCGGGTGGCACTGCTGGCCGCGGTGCTGGAGAAGAAGGAGGACGTCCAGCTGACCGGCTGCGACACGTTCGTCAACGTCGCGGGCGGGATGACGCTGTCGGAGCCCGCGTCGGACCTGGCGGTGTGCGCTGCGCTGGTCTCGTCGCTCCGCAACCAGGCGGTGCCCCAGGACGTCCTCGTGCTCGGCGAGGTCGGGCTCGCCGGCGAGGTCCGGGCGGTCGCGCAGATGGACCCCAGGCTCGCCGAGGCGGGCAAGATGGGTTTCCTGCGCGCGGTCCTGCCGAAGGGAAGCGCGCGCCGGGTCGAGTCGCGGGGAGTGAAGCTGCTCCCGGTCGAGACGCTCGGCGAGGCGCTCGAGGCGCTCTTTCCCCGCTGAATCGTTTCGGCGGCGCGCTGGCGACTACGCCGCCGGGTCCGGAATGGCGCGCCGGATCTGATCGGCGAGCGCATCCGTCTCAGAGAACGCCATCCCGAAGAAGCGCTCGAACAGCTCGGCCTCCAGGTCCTCGCGCCAGGTCGGACTGGCCGTGTCGACGTCGACGCCGAGGATGCTCGCCCCGCGGACGGCGAGGTCGGTGCGCCGCCGGTGCGCGAGCACCTGGACCATCGCACGCGGATACCGGGTCGTTCGCCAGGCCTTGCGCACCTCCTGGACGTCGACCGATTTGCCGTCGCGCAGCTTCCGCTCGAGCTGGACGAGCGGGTCATCCGCCTCGCGCTCCTCGGCATCCTCCGCACGTTCCTGGCGATCGTGGCGAGACATGGGGAATCGACTGTACCAGCGAGCAAGACGGCTGCTCGCGAGGCCCTCCCTCTGGACGGATGACGCCTCGTTTCATTTCGTCCACCCGTTCGGCGGCGAACGAACCTCAGACTCCCAGCACGGCACGGACCTTGGTGAGGAGCCGCCTCATCTCCGCCGTCCCCGAGCGGTGCAACGCCTCGTCGAGCTCGAACCATCGGACCGCGCTGCTCTCCTCGGGGTCCTCCCGCAGCGCGTCGGGGCGATCGGTCAGCACCAGGAAGCGAACGTCGAGGTGCAGGTGCGCCGGTTCGGTTCCCCGGCTGGGGATGGGATGCACGTCCACGTCGAGCGGTCGGGGGGCCGACGGATGCGGGACGACCGGACATCCCGTCTCCTCGGTTGCCTCGCGGAGCGCCGTGGCGAGGAGATCCTCCCCGTCCCCCGGCTCGACGTGTCCGCCCGGCTGCAGCCAGCGCCCGAGCTTCCGGTGGTGCACGAGCGCGACGCGCCGCCCGTCCGTCACCACCGCGCTTCCCGTGAAGTGTGCGGCCGGCTGAGCCCTGGAGAATGGCTCGGGCAGCAGCGCGCGCTGTGCCTTCATGAGCGCGAGGTCCGCGGCCTCCTTGTCGTCCACCGGGTCGACGGCGTCCAGCAGCGTCTCGAGTCGGTTCATGGTGCGCGCAGAGGCTCCGGAGATCACCCCGTGACGCCGCTTCAGCGCCTCCCGGCCGGCGCGGCGCTGGAGGCGTTGCCGGGCGTCCTACCATGCCTGGCGACCCGCGGGCGGCCATCGCGAGCGCGTTGCGCGTTGGGAGGATCGTCGGGCGCCTGGCGTTCTCGTACCGGCTGGCCTAGGTCCTGTGCTCCGCCGCATGCCCGCCGCTCTCCTCGAAGCCCATGGCCTCCGGAAGACGTACGAGGGCCGGGTGCTGCTCGATGGCGTCGACCTCCGCCTCGACGGCGGAACCGTCACCACCGTCGGGGGATCCTCCGGAGGCGGGAAGACGACGCTCCTCCGGATCCTCGGCCTTCTCTCCGACCCCGACGAGGGACAGGTGCTCCTCGACGGCACCGACCTGCGCACCCTCGTCCCGCATCAGGCCCGCCGCCGCGTCGCGCTCGTTCCCCAGGCCCCGGCGATGTTCCCCGGAACGGTGCTGGACAACGTCCGCACCGGCCCCCGGCTCGCGGGCAACGACCTTCCCGAGGCGACCGCGCGGGAGCTCATCGTCCGGGCCGGGCTCGAGCAGCAGTTCCTCGCTCAGGACGCACGGGCGCTCTCCGGCGGGGAGAAGCTGCGGGTCGCCGTCGCCAGGGCCCTCGCGCTTCGACCCGAGGCGTGGCTCCTCGACGAGCCCACCGCGGCGCTGGACGACGACCGGGCCGACACGCTGGTGCGGCTCCTCGGCGAGCTCGTCGCGGAGGGTACGCCGGTCCTCGTCGTGACCCACGACGCGCGGGTGCGGGAGCAGCTCGGCGCGCGACACCTCGATCTCGTCGGCGGCCGGCTCGTCGAGCAGGGCCCAGGGAGGCGGAGCCCGTGAGCTACGTCAGCGTCTCCCTTCCTCAGCTGCTGCTCTCGCTGGGCCTGATGGCGATGGCGATCGCCATCTCCGCGCAGAATGGGCTCGGCCTGGAGAGGGACCTGGGCCTGGGCACCGTGCGCGCGGCGGCGCAGCTGTTCGCGGTGGGGCTGCTCCTGACGCTCGTCTTCCGGAACCAGCACCCGGCCACCGTCTTCGGGGTCATCGTGGTGATGGTCGCGGTCGGCGGCTGGACCGCGGCCCGTCGCATCGCGCACGGTCCGGGGACCGGCGTGCTGTTCCGGTACGCGACGGTCGCCGTCCTCGTCGCCGGCGTCGTGGTGCTGGTGCCGGTGTTCGCCTTCGTCATCCGCCCACCTCTCTGGTACGAGGCGCGGCTTCTCATCCCCATCTCCGGGATGATCCTCAGCAACGCCATGAACGGCGTGGCCCTGGTCTTCGAGCGCGTGTTCGCCTCGATCCACGATGACGCGCCGGCGGTCGAGCAGCTGCTCTCGCTCGGCGCCACCCCGAAGCAGGCCGTCCAGCGTCACGTCCGGGCCGCGATGAACGCGGCCCTTCGCCCAACCATCAATGGTCTGCTCACGGTGGGGCTCGTCGCGCTTCCGGGGATGATGACCGGCCAGATCGTCAGCGGCACCGCACCGGACCAGGCGGTGCGCTACCAGCTGGTCATCATGTACCAGCTGGTCGCGGTGGCCGCGGTCGCCGGGGCACTGGCCGCCCGGTTCGCCCGGCGCCTGTCCTTCAGCGACCGGGAACAGCTCCGGACGTTCGCCGATCGCCGGGTGCGGTAAGCTTCCTGCCGGTGAGGGGACCAGCCACAGTCCTCGTCTGCCTGGCGCTCGGATGCGCGACGGCGCCGGAGCGTCCGCCCGACGCCACCACCGCCTCCGCCAAGGTCCCGGGCGCCTCGGCGCCGGACGCCGGGGTCGGCACGGCAGGCAGCGCGCACGGCACGCCCGCCGCGTTCGGGGAGGTCGACGCCCTCCTCGCCCAGGCGCTCCCCACCTGGGGCGGCGGGGTCCTGCGGGTCGAGCAAGACGACGCCGTCATCTTCGAGCGCGCCTACGGCGGCTACACGACGGCCGACGCGGTGCCTATCGCCTCGGGGACGAAGCTGCTGAGCACGCTGGTCATCCTCTCCCTGGTGAGAGACGGATTCTTCACGCTCGAGACTCCGGCCGGCTCGCTGCTGACCGACTGGCCGAAGGACAAGGCCGGCATCACGCTCCGGATGCTCCTCGCCCAGACCTCGGGGCTGCCCGCCCGGGCCGACTGCCTCGAGACGCGCTCGGCGACGCTGGCCGGCTGCACGCAGGAGATCTCCCGGCTCCCGCTCCGCGCGCCTCCGGGCAAGGCCTTCATCGACGGGGGCGCCGGGTTCCAGGTGGCCGGACGCATGGCGGAGCTCGCCGCGGGAAAGCCGTGGGCGCTCCTGGTGCAGACCCGGCTGATGGACCCGCTGGGGTTCCGCACCACCGGGTTCGGGCGCACCGACAACCCGCGCATCGCGGGCGGTGCGCAGGCGAACGCCGCCGAGTACGCCCGTGCGCTGCGCCAGTTGCTCCCCGGAGCCACCCCGGACCTGCTCGGTCCCAGCCTCCGGGAGGCGGTGCTCGCCGATCAGACCGGCGGGGTCCCCCTGCAGCAGTCGGCCTTCGCGCTCGCCCCGGGACGCGAGTCGCTGCGCGCGGGATTCGGCGTGTACCGGGACCGCGTCGCAAGCGACGGTCGAGCGCTCGAGGTCGTCGCCCAGGGTGTCTTCGGATTCACCGGCTGGGTGGACACCGAGCGCCGTCTGGTCGGCGTCCTGGTGGTCCGTGGAAAGGTCGCAGAGGTTTGGCCGGTCGAGCAGCGCGTTCGCGAGCTGGTGCGGAAGGCGGTGCCCGTGGCCGCCCGATGAGCAGGGTCGTCGCGGTCCTCCTCGTCGCCTGCGCCTGCGCGTCGAGCTTGCCACCACCGGCCACGGCCCGGCCGGAGATGCGCGTCGCGGTCACCGTGGACGATCTCCCCCGACACGGCCCGGAAGCGCCCGGGCAGGACCGGCTCGCCCTGCACCGCGCCTTGCTCGATGCCCTGGTCCGGCACCAGGTCCCGCGGGTCTACGGCTTCGTCAACGCCGGTCGCGCCCACCCCGAGGACCGGGCCGCGCTCGAGGCGTGGGTCGCCGCGGGGTACCCGCTGGGGAACCACACCGCGCACCACCCCGAGCTCCGGACCGTGGGCCTCGACGCGTACCTGGCGGACGTCGACGCCGGTGAGCCGCTTCTGGCCGAGCTGCTCGGCCCCGGCCAGGAACGGGTCTGGAAGGTGTTTCGCTACCCCTACCTCGCGCAGGGAACGGACGTCCCGTCGCGCCTGGCGCTGCGGAAGGCCCTGGTCGACCGCCACTACCGCATCGCCGAGGTGACGATCGACTTCGACGACTGGGCCTACAACCCGACCTACGTCCGCTGCCTCCGCCGTCGAGACACCGGGAGCATCGCGGCGCTCCAGTCGATGCTCCTCGATGCCGCCGTCGCCCAGCTCCGGTGGGCCGACGACACCCTGCGCCGGCTCACCGGGCGCCCGGTGCCTCACGTCCTGCTGCTGCACGCCGGTGCCTTCGACGCGCACATCCTCGACCGGCTCCTCTCCACCTACGAGAAGGAAGGCGTCCGGTGGATCTCGCTCGACGACGCCCTGGCGGACCCCGTCTACGCACAGGAGCCCGATCCGCCGCGCTCCTGGCGGGCAGATCTCCCGATGCAGATGATCCGCTCCCGGCAGCTCCAGGGCTTCCCGTTCACCGCATCGCCCGCCCCGCTCCTCGAGCGATTCTGTCTCGACGGGAGCGAGCCCCCCGATCGTCCGGACCCCTGAGGCCTGAGTCAGAGGTCGGCGAGGCGCTCGTCGATCTCCTCGGCGAGCGACGGATGGGACTGCGCGAGCGCCGTCGCGCGGGCACCCTCGAGCACCTGCCGCGCCTCGTCCTTCCGCCCCGCACCGGCGAGGGCATCCCCGAGCGAGACCAGCGCCGCCGCGTAGTCGGGCTGGAGCGCGACCGCCGCCCGAAGGCTCTCCACCGCCTCGGCGTACCGGCGCTCGTCGAGAAGGAGCTTCCCGAGCGAGAAGTGGCCCATCGGGGAGTCGGGGTGGTCGGCCGCCAGCTTCCGGAACTGCGCCTCGCGTTCGCTGCCCATCGCGAATCGCTCCGTACCACTCGCAGGCCGGAAGCGCTCTGACTTATGGTGCGCCGCCGTTGAGCCCCGCCAAGACCAAGACCCATCGCCCCCGCCCGTCGGGCCGCAGCGGACCCCGGAAGCGTCCGTCTCGCCGTCCGGGCGCCGAAGCCACCACGCGGCCCCGTCCGGAGAACCCGGAGGCGCTGGCCCTCGCACGCCGCGCAGCGAGCCTCCTCTCCGACCGCAAGGCCACCGACGTGGTCTTGCTCGATGTCCGGGGGATGAGCAGCTACGCGGACTACTTCGTCCTCGGCTCCGGTGACTCCGAGCGCGGAGTCGTCGCCACCGCCGAGCACGTCCGCGAGACGCTCAAGGCCGAGGGCCACCGCACCATCGGCACCGAAGGCTTCGACACCGGCCACTGGGTGCTGCTCGACTACGGCGAGGTGGTGGTGCACGTGTTCTTCACCGAGGTCCGGGCCTTCTACGACCTCGATGGCCTCTGGGCAGACGCGCCCAAGGAGAAGGCCGTCTGAAGATCCGCGTCCTCTCGGTGGGGCGCGACCGTTCCGGCTGGTTCGAGCCCGCGGTCCAGGGGTACGCGGAGCGGGTCCAGCGCCACGCCGAGCTGGATCTGCTCGAGCTTCCCGCCGCGAAGGGAGCGCTTCCCCCCGCCGACGCCCGGCGGCGCGAGGCCGAGGCGCTGCTCGGAAAGCTGAAGCCGGAGAGCTGGCTGGTGGCGCTCGACGAGCGGGGCACGCAGCTCGACTCGGTGGAGCTGTCCCGGTTGGTTGCGACCGCACGTGATGCCGGTCGTGAGCTGGTCTTCTGCATCGGGGGGGACGAGGGTCTGGACGATTCGGTCCGCGACCGTGCGTGGAAAGTGCTGGCACTATCGCGAATGACTCTCCCCCACCGCCTGGCCCGGCTGGTCCTGCTCGAGCAGCTCTACCGGGCGCTCTCGATCCTGCGGGGCGAGCCGTACCACAAGTAGGCGCTGCGCCCGGGCGGCGGAGGGATTATCCATCCGGCCGCATGGTCACCATCACCTACTGCACCAGCTGAGGCTACCTCCCCCGGGCCACCCGTGCGGCGGCCGAGCTCAAGAAGTCACTGGGCGTGGAGGCAGACCTCCTTCCCGGCAGCGGCGGCATCTTCGAGGTGGCCGTGAACGGGAAGGTGGTGGCGGAGAAGGGGCTGACCGGCTTCCCGAGCGAGCAGGACGTGGTGAAGGCGGTCGGCGCCGCGCTCAAGCGCTGACCGGATTCGCGGCAGGCACCTGACGAGGAGCGCCGCGGCGGTCGATCCGGCGGTACACCCTGTCGGTCGCCCAGGAGAGCAGCGCGGTCGCCGCGATCAGCACCGCCACCCATCCGGCGAAGCCTGCCCATCCGCAGCGGCCTCCGGCGACGCGCACCAGCGAGACGCCCCGCACCTCGTAGTAGATGAGCATCTCGTGCCAGAAGTAGGCCGCGAGCGACGAGGTGCCGAAGAGCTCGAGCAGCCAGACCGCCGGTGAGCGTCTCGCTCCGGCCGGCGCGCGGGCTTCCAGGAAGAGGAGGAGCAGCAGGAGCGCCATCACCGAGATGCCGCGCGCGCCGGTGTTCGCCGGATCGGTCACCCAGAACGCGTGCGGTGGGTAGACGGCGAGCCACACCGGCCGGAGGAGCCAGAGCACCACCGAGCCGGCGCCGATCGCCAGCGCGAGGCGGCGTACCTGCGCCGCCGTCCCTCGCGCCGCGGTCGCTCCGGCCGCTCCGCCCATGAAGGCCCAGCCGGCCCAGGGCAACAGGGGAAAGACCGAGTGACGCGGGCCGGTCTTGTTCAGGAGGTCCTGGAACGGGCCGGTGACCCCGTCCGCGTAGGGAGAGATCAAGAACAGCGCGAGCGCCACGGCCAGCGAGGCGAGGGTCAGGGCGCGCGGGCGCGGGGCGAGGGCGAAGTTCAGCGGAAGCGCGGCCAGCAGCGTGAGCCCGATGCACTGGAGGATGTCGACCCGCAGAAGCCACCCCGGATCGACGGAGATCGGGAACCAGACCCAGTTGATGAGCGTTCCGATCGCGAGCACCTCGCCGATGCGCCGGAGCGTCCGGAGCACCCGCGGCGCGCGGGGGCCTCCGGCGGAGGCGGCGCGGACCTGGACCAGGGCCAGCGAGAAGCCGGCGGCGAAGATGAACGACGGCGCCACCAGCCCGTTCACGTAGTCGAGGACGCCGGCGGCGGGAGTGGTGAGCAGCTCCTTGCGGAGCAGCACCATCGCGTGCGTCTCGACCATCACCAGGACGGCGAGGCCACGGAGCCAGTCGAATGCCCGGACGCGCGCCTGCGTGGAAGGCTGGGACGGGCCGGGCACCACGTCGGTTCTAGCACCGCCATCCAACCGCGGTCGGGGCCGCGCCCGTCGGGTCCAGGCCGACCTCGCGGAGTGCGCTGTCGCAGTGCGCTGTAACGGTCGACGTGACCGCCGGTGCTGGCTACCTTACGCGGCCCATGGCTCCCAAGCACCGCGTCCTCCTGGCGGTCCTCGACGGCTGGGGCGTCCGCGCCGAGCGCGAGGACAACGCCATCCTTCTGGCCGGCACGCCGAACCTCGACCGCTTCGCGGGGAAGATGCCGCGCACCGAGCTGCTGAGCTCGGGCCTCGCCGTCGGGCTCCCCGAGGGGCAGATGGGAAACTCGGAGGTCGGTCACACCAACATCGGCGCGGGGCGGATCGTCTACCAGGACCTGGTACGCATCAATCGCGCCGTCGAGCGGGACGAGCTGGTCCACAACCCGGTGCTGGTCGCGGCGATGGACACGGCACGCAAGGATGGAAGGGCGCTGCACCTGATGGGCCTGATCGGCCCTGGCGGCGTGCACGCGTCGCAGGAGCACCTGCTCGGCCTGCTGAAGGCCGCGCGGACGCGCGGAGTCTCCCGGGTCTACGTGCACGCGTTCCTGGACGGTCGTGACACGCCGCCCATGAGCGCGCTCGGGTATCTGGAGGAGCTGGAGCGCTTCCTGCGCGAGACCGGGACTGGCCGGATCGCGACGGTCATCGGTCGCTTCTACGCGATGGATCGCGACAAGCGCTGGGACCGGGTCCAGCAGGCCTACGACGCGATGGTCCGCGGCATCGGGCGCCGTGCCCCGGGCGCGCTGGAGGCGGTGCGCGCGTCCTACGCCGAGAAGGTGACCGACGAGTTCGTTCCGCCGACAGTCATCGTGGATGGAGACGCGCCGGTGGCGACGATCCGCGACGGGGACGCGGTCATCTTCTTCAACTTCCGCGCGGACCGAGCGCGCGAGCTGACGCGAGCCCTCGCCGTGCCCGGGTTCCACGAGTTCGACCGAGGAGGGCTGCGGCTGGGCATGTTCGTGTGCATGACCCGATACGACGCGACCTTCGAGCTTCCGGTGGCGTTTCCGCCGGAGCAGCCGCGGGAGATCTTCGCCGAGGTCGTCTCCGAGAACGGGCTGACCCAGTTCCGTACCGCGGAGACCGAGAAGTACGCCCACGTCACCTTCTTCTTCAACGGCGGCCGCGAGGTGGTGTTCCCCGGCGAGGAGCGGGCGCTCATCCCGAGCCCGCGCGAGGTGAAGACCTACGACCTCAAGCCGGAGATGGCCGCGCCGGAAGTCACCGCGCGTCTCGTGCAGGCGATCGACTCGGGGAAGTACGACTTCCTGCTCGTGAACTACGCGAACCCGGACATGGTGGGCCACAGCGGAAACCTCGACGCGTCGATCAAGGCCGTGCGGGTGGTGGACGGCTGCCTCGGTCAGCTGGCCGAGGCGTGCGCCCGCGCGAACGTGGTGCTCGCGATCACCGCCGACCACGGGAACTGCGAGCTGATGCGCGACCCGGTGACGGGGCAGCCGCACACGGCGCACACCACCAATCCGGTGCCGCTCCACCTGGTCCACCCGGACCTCGCGGGAGCGAAGCTGCGCACCGGCGGCATCCTCGCCGACGTGGCGCCAACGCTCCTGACGGTGATGGGGCTACCCCAGCCGAAGGAGATGGACCGCAACAGCCTCCTGACCTGAGCCGGCTCCGCCGGGGGGCAGTCCGGCGAGGAACGCGCTGCGGGACGGCAGTCCCGGCCGGCGGACCCATCCGTCTCGGAACGGCCCCGAGGCAGCAGCTGGCCGGAGGCGGTGCCCGTCACGCCCCGAGCGCGAGAGCACCGCGGAAGTTCCGCGCTCGATCCGAGCGCTCCTGCGACGCCGCTCGGAGGTCGGCGTGCCCGTCGCACCCCGCGGTCGCGGCGCGAGCGCTCCGGAAGGCGGCACCACCTTGATTAAGTCGTTGAAACAACTTGCATTTTCGAGGTGCCAAACACCTCGTTACGGGGGATACCTCGTCACGGCAGCACCTCGTCACGGCAACCTTGCCGCTCCCCTTCGAGGTGCCAGGCACCTCGTCACGGCACCTCGTCAGGGCGGGTGCCACGGCGGGTGCCAAACACCTCGTTACGGGCACCTCGTGACGGCACCTCTCCGGCTCGGACGCGGTCCGGGGCTTGCTGGAGCGGGTCCGGATGTCCCTTGCGGCGGAGCTGCTCGGACTGGTGTTTCCTCCCGCCTGCGCAGCCTGCGGAGCGCTGCTGGAGGTCGAGGCGACGTTCTGCGCCCTCTGCACGCTCGCGACGGAGCCGGTCCCCCTCCCCGGCTGCCACCGGTGCGCCGAGCCCGTCGAACGACCCGGACCCTGCCCGCGCTGCATCCGGGCGCCACCCCCGTTTCGCTCGGCCCACGCGGCGTTCGTGCACACCGGGCCGCTCGCCCGGGCCATCCACCGCTTCAAGTACGAGGGGCACAGCGAGCTCGCGCTGCCTCTCGCCCGCGCGCTCGCGATGGAGTCCCGGCCATGGCTCGAGGCCCTCGGCCCGCGCGCGGTGCTCGTCCCCGTTCCGCTCCACCGAGGCCGCTTGCTCCGGCGAGGCTACGACCAGGCCGCCCTGCTCACTCGCGCCCTCGCCCGGCAGACCGGCCTGGAGCACCGGCCGCACCTGCTCCGGCGCGTCCGCGCCACCCGGCGGCAGGTGGGCCTTACCGAGGCGCAGCGCATCGAGAACGTGCACCGGGCGTTCGCCACGCGCGCGCCCATGCCCGGCCAGCCCCTGGTGCTGGTGGACGACGTGTTCACCACCGGGGCCACGGTCCGGGCAGCGGGTGCCGCCCTGCGCGAGTCGGGGGCGCGGTGGGTGTACGTCCTCACCCTGGCCCGGGCGGTCGGGGAAGCGAACCCCGGTGTCTTCGGGTTATGAACGACGAGCTCCCGTGGTCTCCAGCCTCCTCCTCACGGCCTTCGTCGCCGCAGCCTCCTCTCCACCCCTAACGGACGATCCGCTTCCCGCGGAGGCCCAGGCCCGGGCCCGGGAGGCGCTCGCCCAGTCCCGCTCTCCTCGCGGCGCCGCCGCGCTGATCCGGCTCCGCGGTCTGCGCGACGATCTCGCGGACCCCCGTCCGGTGGACACGACCTTTGCCCGCATCGCGTCCGACGCGCGGGCCGACCCCTTCACCCGCACGCTCGCAAAGCAGGTGCTCTCGGACATCGACGTGTCGCAGGGTCGGGTGGCCGAGGCCCAGCGCCGGATCCACGCGCTCGGGTACGTGCAGGACGTCTACGTGATCGGCGCCTTCGACAACGAGGGCAAGACCGGCTGCGACACCGACGCCGGGCCGGAGAAGACGCTCGACCTCGAGGCGACGCTTCAGGCCAAGGGACACCCTGCGCGGTGGCGCAGGGCCACCGCCCGTTCCCTGGATGGCGGGATCGATCTCGGAGCGATGGTCCGACCCTCCCGCGGCGTCGTCGCCTACGTGCTGGCGCTGCTCGACGAGGGGGAGGCACGCCGCACCGTCCTCGCGCTCGGCACCTCCGGTGGGTTCCGCCTCTGGGTGAACGGCGAGAAGGTGGCCAGCGGAGACGCCTACCACCCGGCGCGCCCCGATCAGGACCGCGTCTCGGTTCAGCTACGCGCCGGCCTGAACCGGGTCCTTCTCAAGGTCTGCCACGAGGACTCCGGCGTGCTCGGCGCCTATCTCCGGGACGAGTCGGCGCGCGCGCGGCCGGTGACCCCCGATCGGCTCCCCGCCCTCCCCCCGGGACCGGCTCCGGCGGCGAAGCGCGTCCCGACGCTCGCCACCACGCTCGAGGCCGAAGTGAACCGCCGGCCAGACGACGCCGGTCTCCGGGCCGACCTCGCCCAGGTGCTCGAGGCGACCCAGGCCTTCGATTCCCGCGAGCACGCCGACGTGGTGAACGCCGAGCGCGCCGCCGCGGACGCCGCGAGCAAGGGCCATCCCGATGCACGCCTCGAGCTGCTCGCCGCGCGGCTGCAGCAGGACGAGAACGTCCGGCGACGGCATCTCGACACCGCGCTGGCCGCGGCCCCGGACCTGCTCGAGGCCCGCGTTCTGCTCGCACGGGCGGAGCTCTCCCAGGGCCACCCCGAACGGGTGCTCACCCTCCTTCAGCCCATCGGGCAGCGGTGGAAGGCCTTCGTCCCGGCGCAGGTGCTCCTGGCGCGCGCCGAGGACGATCTCGGCGACTCGGTGTCCGCGACCCGCCGCATCGAGGGCCTGCCGCCGTCGACCTGGCGCATCCCCGACGCCGGCCGGGAGCGAGTCCGCAGCGCCCGTCGCCTGGACCGCACGGACGAGGCGCTCGAGCGGCTCCGCGGCGTGCTCGCGGTCCGCCCGGGCGACGGCAGCAGCCTGTCCCTCCTCGCCGAGACCCTCGCCGACCGCGGGGACGTCACCGGTGCCGCGGACGCGCTGCGCAGCGCCCTCCGCCTGTCACCGACCAGCAACGACGTCCGGATGCGCCTCGCAGAGCTGCTCGCCTCCAACGGAAAGCTCGAGGAGGGACTGACCCTGTTTTCGGAGGCCGAAGCGCTCTGCCCCGACGATCCGGAGATCTTCGAGCGGAAGGGCCGGACCCTCCTCTACGCGGGGCGCAAGGAGCCTGCGCTCGCCGCGCTGGACCGCGCCCTGGCCCTGCGCCCGCAGAACCCGGCGCTGCGTGACGCGGTCCGCGCGCTCCACGGCACCGACGCCGCGGCCGCCTCGACCGACGCCATCGACATCCGTCCGCTCGTCGCCGAGGCAGACAGCTACTCCGAGGACGCCGTCTCCCTCGCCGACGTCACCCGGGTCCGGGTGCAGCAGAGCGGCCTCTCCAGCCGCTTCCACCAGCTCGCGGTGAAGGTCTACACCCGCCGCGGAGTGGACGCGTTCCGCAGCTTCCCCATCACCTACAGCCCGAGCCGCGAGGAGGTGCGCATCCTCCGCGCCCGGATCACCAAGCCCGACGGCTCGCTGGTGGAGAGCTTCGGCGACACGAACCGCAGCCTCAACGAGCCGTGGTCCGGCATGTACTACGACGCCCAGGCCAAGGTGCTGACCTTCCCCGGCCTCGCCCCCGGCGACGTGCTCGAGCTGCAGTACCGGGTGGAGGACACCGCGAGCGACAACCTCCTCTCCGACTACTGGGGCGACCTCTCCTACGTCCAGGGCGTCACCCCGAAGCTCCGCTGGGACTACGTCGTCGACATGCCCGCGGGCCGAACCCTCTACTGGAACGAGAAGACGCTCGGGGCCGGAGTGAGCGCCCGCCGCGAGCCCACCTCCGACGGCCGCGTTCTCTACCGGTTCGAGGCGAAGCACGTCTCGCGGGTCACCCCCGAGCCGGGGATGCCGGGCTGGTCCGAGGTGGCCGCCACCCTCCACGTGTCGACCTACAAGACCTGGGAGGACGTGGGGCGCTACTACTGGAACCTGATCCGCGACCAGCTGGTGCCGGACGAGAGCATCCGCCGCGCCGCGAACGAGGCGCTGACCGGCGTGGACCGGAAGGACAGCCGCGCGGTGGTGCGTGCCCTCTACGAGTACGTGGTGAAGAACACCCGCTACGTGGCGCTGGAGTTCGGGATCCACGGGTACAAGCCGTACCGGGTGGACCGGGTGCTCGCGCGCCGCTTCGGCGACTGCAAGGACAAGGCGTCTCTCCTGCACGCGCTGCTCGAGGTGGCCGGCGTGGACAGCCGGATCGTGCTGCTGCGGATGCGACAGCTGGGGTCGATCCCGCCCGAGCCCGCGTCGCTCGCCGTGTTCAACCACGCCATCGTCTACGTCCCCGCGCTCGACTGGTACCTGGACGGCACCGCCGAGTTCCACGGCGCAACCGAGCTGCCCATCTCCGACCGGCGGGCGAGCATCCTCGTGGTCGAGCCCGACGGGAAGAGCCGCTTCACCGTCACCCCCGAGGCCCGGCCGGAGGACAACGTCACCGACGTGCAGCTCGACCTCGCGCTTCGCCCCGGAGGCGCGGCCGAGGTCAAGGGCGAGAGCCGGGTCCGCGGGAGCGCCGCGCCCGAGTACCGCCGGAGCTACCAGTCCGCCGCCACCCGCCGAACCACCCTGGAGCAGGGCTGGGCCCAGACTTTTCCCGGCCTGAGCGTGGACAAGGTGTCGATCAGCGATCCCGGCCGGCTCGATCAGGACGTGGCGCTCGACTACGAGCTGAGCATCCCCCGCTACGCCGAGGTGGGCGGCGACACGCTGCGCTTCCTGCCCTTCGGCAGCCGCCGCGGCTACGTCGAGACCTACGCCGGGCTCGCCGAGCGCCGCGGAGACCTGGTGCTCGACGGCCCGAGCGTGAGCCGCTTCACCTTTCGCTACCGCCTCCCCTCGGGCTGGAGCGTCGATGCGCTCCCTCCGGACGTCACCAGCGACACGGGTTTCGGGAAGCTGCGCCTGACCTACGTGGTCGAGCAGGGAGTGCTCGTCTGCCGCGGGGAGCTGGTCTTCACCCGGGACCGCATCTCGGCACGCGAGTACCCCGCCTTCCGGTCCTTCGTCGCCCAGGTGGACCAGGCCTTCTCGCGCAAGGTGCTGGTCCGGGCGCCGCCAAAGTCGGTGCAACCGCAGCGCGCCGCCCGTCAGACGTGGGAGCCTCCGGTCAGACTCGCCTCGAGCCCATGAGCCCGGTCCCCGAAGCGCCGCTCCGGATCACGATCGCCGTCTGCGCCTACGTCCTGCTGGTGGTGTGGGTCACGCTCCGGGGCCTGGACACGGGGCTGCGCCGCTCGGGCTGCGCGGCGCCGATTCGCCGGAGTCTCCTCGTCCGCATCGGTGCGCTCCTCGGCACCTGGTTCCTCGCGGTGACCGCCGCGGCGGTGGCCGGAGCCTGGCTCGACCCCGCGTCGCCTCGCGCGCTGGGCTACATCATCCCGGCCCTGGGCCTGTCGCTGGTGCTCTGGCGCGCCGGCTGGCTCCAGGCCACGGTCCAGGCGCTTCCTCCGTCCGCCATCCCCTGGCTGCAGACGCTCCGGATCGGCGGCGGGCTGACCCTCTTCGGCGCCTGGGCGTCGGGCCTGGCCCCGTGGGGCTGGGTGGCCACCGCGGGCACGGGAGACGTCCTGGTGGGCCTCGGAGCAGCGGCGGTGGCGGCGCTCCTCGGCACCGGGCTCGCGTGGTCCAGGAGCGCGGCGATCGTCTGGAACGTCTTCGGCCTGGTGGACATCGCCCACACGATGGTGCGCGGGCTGCTCTCGGCACCGGGACCCCAGCAGCAGATCTTCGAGACGCCGCCGAACCTCGTCCCGGCGGTGTTCCCCTTCCTCTACCTGCCGGCGTTCATCGTCCCGCTGACCATCCTGCTGCACATCCTGTCGCTGCAGCAGCTGGCGAGGATGGGACGACCCGCGTCGGCCTGACCGGCCGCGCCCCTCACTCGGTGCGCATTGCCTCGACCGGATCGAGGCGCGCGGCACGCGCTGCGGGGTAGATGCCGAAGAGCAGCCCCACGCCGGAGCTCATCGCCAGCGCGAGCGCGACCGCCCAGGTGGGCACGGAGGTCGGGAAGTTGAGGGCCCATCGGGCGAGGAAGGCCACCACCGCTCCCCCGAGGACGCCCAGCAGCCCCCCGACGAGCGAGAGCATGATCGCCTCGGTGGCGAACTGCCCGAGGATCCGGTGCCGGCGCGCCCCGAGCGCCTTGCGCACGCCGATCTCCTGCGTCCGCTCGGTCACCGAGACGAGCATGATGTTCAGGATCCCGATCCCTCCCACGATGAGCGAGAGGAGGCACACCCCGAAGCTCGCCGCGGTGACGACCGAGGAGATCTGGTTGAAGGCCTGGGTGGCGGACTCGTTGGAGAAGATGAAGAAGTCGTCTTCTTGCTGCGGCTTGAGGTTGTGCCGCCGTCGCATCAGCTGGCGCACTTCCTCCATGGCCCGCGGCAGCACCTCGGTCGAGGCCGCCTGCATGCTGATGTTGAGCGAGCGGTTCTTTCCCCAGAGCGGGAAGAAGGCGTTGATCGGAATGACCACCACGTCGTCCTGCTGGAACCCACCGACCAGGGCACCCTTCCGCTTCATCACCCCGACGACCCGGAACGGGCGCGTGCGGATCCGCACCTCCTCGCCCAGCGGATCCCCACCCGGAAAGAGCACCTCGGCGACGTTGGACCCGAGCACCACCAGTCGCTCGCCGTCCGCCACCTCCTGGAGGTTGAACGCTCGCCCCGAGGCGATGTCCATCGCGTTGGTGAGGAAGAAGTCCGCCGTTCCGCCGGCGATCTGGATGTTCGGCCGCGTCTCGTAGCGATCGGTGGAGACCTTCACCCCGAAGTCCCAGGCCTCGCCGGTGGTGGCGATGACGTCCGGGAGTCGCCGCTCGATGTCGTCGCGGTCCTCGATGGTCAGGTTGGGGCGCTTGGAGAGACGGTCGAAGTCGAAGTTACCGAAACCGTTGGGGAATTTTTGGACCTGGAAGCCGTTGGAACCGAGGCCGGTCAGGTCCTCGTCGACCTTGTTCCGGAGCCCTTCCAGCAGGGCCATCATCGCCACGACCGTCGCCGCTCCGATCACGATGCCGAGCAGCGTGAGCAGCGAACGGAGCCGATGCCCCCAGAACGTGGACATGGCGAGCCGGAAGTTGTCGGTCAGCGCACGCACCCAGAGCTCTTGACGACCCGCCATGGGCCCCATTGCAGCAGATCCCTGCACCGGGCAGCCAGTCGGCCGTGCCGGACCCCGGGGTGGACGCTCCCCGGCGACGTGCCCAGGTTCGCCCTCAACACAGCCCATCGGGGGCTTCGCGCCCCGGACGGCGTCCCCGGAGAGGAGAGCCAGCGTGGAAGCGACGAAGCTCCTGAAGAAGCAGCACGAGGAGGTCAAGGACCTCTTCGAGCAGTTCGAGGCGGCGGAGAAGGACTCCGAGAAGCAGGAGCTCTTCGACCGGATCGCCGACGACTTCGCCGCGCACGGGGAGATCGAGGAGAAGATCTTCTACCCGGCGGTCTACGTCGGGCAGCTCAAGGACAAGCTCCAGGAGGCCGTCGAGGAGCACCTCGTCGCCAAGCGGGTCGCGGCCGATCTCCTGCAGATGGAACCGTCGGACGAGCAGTTCGACGCGAAGATGAAGGTCCTGAAGGAGCTCATCGAGCACCACGTCGAGGAGGAGGAGGGCGAGCTCTTTCCGCTGGTCCGCCAGAGCTTCGCCCGCGAGGAGCTGGACGCGCTCGGCGAGCAGATGGAGCAGATGTTCGCCCAGCTGCAGGAAGACGAGCCGCGCCAGCAGATCCCGTCCGAGACCGACCACGCCTCGCCGCTCGACTGAGCGGATCCGGCCGTCAGGCCCCGAAGGCGAGCGACGTGCTGGTGGTCTCGGCGGGAGACCACTGCTGCAGCGGGTAGCCCTCGGCCACCCAGCCGGCGTAGCCGCCCTCCAGGGGCCGGACCCGGTCGATGCCTCGTCGCTTCAGCCGGAGCGCCACCCGGGCGCTCGTCCACTCGTTGGGTCAACTACAGAAGAGGATGACGTCGCGGCCACGGGCAATCTCGCCGTGCCGCCGGTCCAGCTCCTCGGGCGAGATCTGGAGCGCACCGGGCAAGGTGCTCCCGGAGTCCTCGACCTCGCGGCGGTGGCGCAGGTCCACCAGGACGACGTCATCCCCCGCGTCGAGCCGCCGCTTCAGCTCGCCTGCGGAGAGCCGCGAGACGCGTAGCTGGGCGCGGAAGCGGAGGCGCTGGAGGAGCCGGTAGGCCAGGTACAGTGCAAGGGCCACGGCGAAGAAGCCCGCAGCCGAGCCGGCGTACTCCATCACCACGCCCACCACCCGGAAGAACGGTTCGCCCGCCAGCCAGCCCAGACCCACGAAGGTCGTGACCCAGAGGAGATCGCCCATCGCGTCCAGCGCGAGGTAGCGCCGCAGCCGCATCCCGGACATCCCGGCGAGCGGCGGCGCCAGGGTGGTGAGCCCCGGGACGAAGGGCGCGATGATGAGCGCGCGTGCGCCGTAGCGGGTGAACATGTTCTCGGTCCGCTGCACGCAGATGTCCGGCTCGAGAGAGACGCGGCACACCAGCCGGAGCACGCGACTGCCCCACCGGCGCCCGGCGAAGAACCACACCGAGTGCCCCAGCGACGCGGCGAGCGTGGCGAGCGCGATGGGCAGCGCGACTGTGCCGTGCCCGAGTCGAGCGAGCGCCCCCGAAGCGATGAGCCAGGGCGTGCACGGAATGGGCACTCCCGCCTGTTCCAGCAGCACGCAGGTGAAGACGAGCACCGGCCCGTAGTGACGCAGGAACTCGATGCTCGTGTTCACGACCCGTGGACCTCCGACGTTCGCGGCAACCGCCGCCGGAGGCGTGTGTAGCGGTATCCCCCCTCCGCCGCCACCGTGTCGGGCTAGTTGGGACGGGCCGTGGGTGGCTGGGACACGAGGTGAAGCACCTCGTCCACCCGCACCGGCAGCTTCCCGCCCTTGCGCTTCAGGGCGAGGGACAGCTTCCGGTGGTCGGCCTGCGTCAGCCGCCGGTCGAGCACGACGTCGACCATGTAGTCGAGCGAGTCGACGCCGAGCACCATGCCCACGCTGAACAGCATCAGCTCGTCAGGGTCCACGTATGCCGACATGGCACCCATGGGCCATTGCAAGGGAGGATCCGGCGAGGGTGCACCGCCCGGGAAGCGGGTGGCGAGCGGCGCCAAGCGTGCTTGCCGGCTGGATCCTTTCGCTCCTCGTGGCTGCCGTGCCGGCCGCCGCGACGACCGCGAGCGGAGCGGTTCACGAAGGCGAGCCCAGGGTGCGGGCGACCCTCCTCGCCGACGTGACCCAGGTGGAGCCGGGTGGCACCTTCTGCTTCGGCGTGCGGCTGCAGACCGCGCGCGGCTGGCACGTGTCCTGGCGCAACCCCGGCGAGGTCGGCCTGCCGACCGAGGTGCGGTGGGACGTGCCGCGCGTCCTCGCCCCCGACTGGACGCACCGTGACGCGCGCATCACCCGCGCGCTCGCCGCCCACGGGCGTGCCGTCATCCCGATGTCCCTGGTGTGCTCGCCGGTGAGCCCGGACCGGCCCGAGGCGTTGCCCGAGCTGCTCGCCTCCGCTGGGTGGTCTCCGCGCTCGAGCGCGCCGCGGCCACCGCACCCGGCTCGCTCGGGCTCTCGTCGCCACGCCGAGGCGACCCCGGGGACCGGTTCGCCGCTGCACGGTCTTTCGACCAAAGTTCGCGCCGGCCGTCGCGCCAGGCCGGACTCCGGCTAGAGTCGTCGGCCGGCTGGTGACAGGGGTGGCAGGTCCGGCTCCCGCCCCGCTGGCCGGAGGGGACGCAGGTTCCGATGAGGATGGGCACTGCCGGCGCGCCGCTGATCGCGCTGTGCCTCGCCGCGACGACCCCGGCCCGGGCCGAGGAGCTTCCCACCCGCTTCGAGGCAGCCGTCCGCGCGGCGGTGGGCTTTCCCATCGGGAACGCCACCGGCGAGACGACGCGTGCCCCGTCAGGCACGAGCCTGTCGGACCTCGTCTCGTGGACCGTCCCGCTCGAGCTCGAGCTCGGAGCGCGCATCGGTCCGGCCTTCGTCGGAGGCTACGTCTCCTACGGGTTCGGAAAGGCCGGCAGCGCGCTGGAAGGAGGAACCTCCCGCTCGGCGAACAACGTGCGCTTCGGCTTCGAGGTGCTCTGGCATCTCGGTCCGGATCGGCCGGTGGATCCGTGGGTGGGCCTGGGCGTGGGCTACGAGTGGCTCAACCTGAGCATCGGGACTGCCTCGGGCGCGCTCACCGGAACCGCGCGTGGCTTCGAGTGGGTGAACCTCCAGCTGGGCATCGACTTCCTCCTCGGGCGGAGCTTCCGGCTGGGGCCCTTCGTCCGCAGCCGCGTCGCGCAGTACGACACGGGGAGTCTCGGGCTGATCAACCAGCAGGGTGGAGAAGCGAGCAGCACCGGCGACATCCAGAGCAAGGCCGTGCATACCTGGATCGACGTCGGGCTGCGTTTTGCGTTCCTGCTGTGACAGACGTTGACGGTTGTGCGCCCGAGTGAGTGGGTGCGTCGTGAACGCGACGCACGGCAAAGGTCCCGCTCGACCCATCCGCCCCAGAGGCGAAACGACCGGATTCTCGTGGTTCCTGTGACTGGCGTGACATCTGCAAACAGGGGTCTGCGAGATGGCCAGTTCAGGACAGCGAAGGAAGTGTCAGGTCCCTCAGTGCGGACGTCCGGTCCACAGTCGCGGCTACTGCGCGAGCCACTATCGTCAGCTGCTCCGGGGCCGCACGCCCAATCGGCCGATCCGGCCCCGAGGCAACGGCGAGAAGCCGGTGCTCGCGGTGCGCCTTCCCGGGGTGCTCATCATCGCGATGGACAGGAAGCTGCGCCGGGCAGGCCTGAGCCGGGCCGAGCTCCTGGAGAAGCTGGTGCACGGCTGGGTGAAGCGCGCCTGAGGCCAGGCCCGGGAGACGTCAGCTCGTCCCGAGCTCGAACGCCTCCACCCGTCGACCATCCACGTCGGTGAAGCCGTACTCCCGCGCGAGGTCCGCGACACGGAGCACCTGGCCGGTCCGCTCCATGACGCGTGGGTCCGCAGCGAGCGCCACCACTGCCCGGCCCAGGTAGCGCGGTGACTCGGTCCGGGCCAGGGCTGGTCGCTCGCGCCAGTGCTCCTCGTCCGTGCGGTGTCCGGTGAGGATGAGCTCGGTGCGCATCCAGCCGGGGGACACCGCGACCGAGGCGATTCCGTGCGGGCGCAGCTCCTCGGCCATGCCGTACGCCAGGCGATTCATCGCCGCCTTGGCGAGGTCGTAGAGGAGGTTCCCCCGGATGTACCGGTCTCGGTCCCAGAAGGTGGTGGTCACCACGAGGCCAGCGCCGCGCAGGATCATGGACGGGACGGCCGCGCGGCTGGCGAGCAGGTGGTTCCGCACGCCGCGGTCCATCATCGCCTCCCACTGATCGACCGGCTGCTCCCAGAACGGCGCGTCGAACACCCCGGTGAACGCCTCGTGGCCGCCCCAGGCGTTGTTGACGAGGAGATCCAGCCGTCCCTCGTCCCGCTGCACGCGGGCGAAGAGGCGCTCCACGTCGGCCGGGTCGGTGTGATCGCAGCGCACCGCGATGCCGCGGCCGCCCTCGCAGGTGACCTCCTCGGCGGAGTCCTCGATGGTCCCCGGCATCCGGGAGAGCTGCGAGAGCTCGAGGATGCGGGCGTAGCTCGTCGCGGGCTGCGCGCGGGTGCTGCGCCCGGTGACGTACACCGTCGCTCCGGCCGCGCCGAGCTCGAGGGCGATTCCCTTTCCGGCGCCACGGCTCGCGCCGGTCACCACCGCCACCCGGCCGCTCAGCGAACGCTCCTGCGCGGTCATGGCGGGGTCAGGGCTTGCGGCGCGCGAGGGTCAGGCCGTCGCCGACCGTGAGCACCACCGCGTCGACCCGCCGGTCGTCGCGGACCTTGGCGTTGAGCGCGCGGAGCGCCGCGGTGTCGGCGTCGGTCACCGCGGGGTCGGCCACGCGTCCCGACCACAGCACGTTGTCGATGGCGATGATCCCGCCGGGACGGAGCAGCTGCAGGCAGGCCTCGTAGTACGCGTCGTAGCCGGTCTTGTCGGCGTCGATGAACGCGAGATCGTGGCTGCCCGGCCCGTCGGTCGCCAGCAGCTTCGCCAGCGTCTCCTTCGCCGGCCCGAGACGGAGATCGATCCGGTCCGCCACTCCGGCCTCCTTCCAGTAGCGCCGGGCGACCGCGGTGTACTCCTCGCTGATGTCGCAGCAGACGATGCGCCCGCCTGGCGGCAGCGCCATCGCCATCGCCAGCGCGCTGTAGCCGGTGAAGGTCCCCACCTCCACCACGCGGCGGGCGTCGAGCATCCGGACCAGCAGCCCGAGGAACAGACCCTGGTCCGGGCCGATCTGCATCCCGGCGCGCGGATGAGACTGCGTCTCCTTGCGGAGTCGCTCCTGGACCTCGGTCCGCGGAGAGAGGACGTCGAACAGGTACCGCTCGAGGGGCTCGGGAAGGAAGGTGCGGGACATGGCGTGCGATGCACCTTGCGCGACCTCGGCACCCGGGAACAAGCTGCTCGAACCGGCTGCTTCGTGAGCAAGACACCCGTCAATGACGTGGACCTCAACCGGGTCGCGGTCTTCCTCCGGGTCGTGGAGCTGCAGAGCTTCACCGCGGCTGCCGAGGCGCTGGGCCTGCCCAAGTCGAGCGTGAGCCGGAGCGTGGCGCGACTGGAGGAGTCTCTCGGCGTGCAGCTGCTGCAGCGAACCACCCGGGCGGTACAGCTGACCGACGCGGGCCGGCTCTACTTCGAGGAGGCCTCGCGGGCACTGGGCGCGCTGGAACAGGCGCAGGCGACGCTCTCCCAGCTCGATTCGCGGCCGCAGGGCGCGGTGCGGATCACCGCGCCGGTCGATCTCGGCTCGCAGGTCCTGGCCCCGCTCGCGGCCCGCTTCGCCCGCCGCACCCCGGGCATCACGCTGGAGTTCGTCCTCACCGGCCGCATCGTGAACCTGGTGGAGGAAGGGATCGACCTGGCGGTGCGCGCCGGGCCGCTGCGGGACAGCTCGCTCATCTCGCGGCGGGTGAACGGGCTGGAGGCCTGGATCTTCGCCAGCCCCGCGTACCTCGACGCGCGCGGGACGCCCAGCTCGCTCCAGGACCTCGCCCAGCACGACTGCGTGCTCTTCCGCCCCCGTCGCGGGCAGGCGGAGTGGACCCTGGTGGGGCCCGGTGGCGAGACGCGGGTGACGGTGAAGGGGCCGGTCGCCGCGGACGACTTCACCTTCAACCGCGAGGCTGTGCTGGCCGGCGCGGGCGTCGGCCTTCTGCCCGCACTGCACTGCGAGCAGGACGTGGCACGGGGCCGGCTCGTCCGTCTGCTGAACGCCTACAGCGGTCCCTCGGCACCGCTGCACGTGGTCTGGCCACCCTCACGGCACGTTCCGAAGCGGGTGATGGTCGTGCGCGAGTGGCTGGTGAAATCCCTCGGGGCCATCGACGCCGCGTCGAGCACACCCGAGGAGTGAGACAACGGCGTCGGAGGTGCGAGCGAGACCTCCTGGGGCATTCCAGTCCCGTGACGCACGTTCACCCTTGTCAGAGAAATCCGTTGGCAGCCTAAGATTCCTGTCATGCAGCCGACGGAGGAGACGAGGCGGACGCTCCTGGTGGTGGACGCGAGCTTCGACCTCGGCAACGCGCTGGCAGACGCGGCGCTGGAGCACGGCTGGGAGCCCTTCCTCGCGGGGAACGCCGAGGCGGCGCTCAGCATCCTCCCCGGCATCCTCGGCGAGGTGCTGCTCCTCGTGGATCTCACCTCGGCAGTGAGCCGGGGGCTGGCGCTGGTGCTGACCCTTCGCCGCAATCCACCGCCGCCGAACGTGCGGGTGGTGGTGATGGTCGGCGATCAGCCCATTCCCGAAGCGGTGAAGCGCGCGCCGTTCGTCGTCGGCGCCGTCCGGAGGCCGCGGCACCCGTCGGAGGCAGAGGCGCTCGCCCGCATGGTCTTCGAGTCGCCGGAGATTGCCCACCCCTGAGCGGCGTCAGTTGTCCAGGGCGCCCCGGCGGATCCACGATTCGATCATCACCAGCTCCGCGGCGGAGAGCGGCGGGTCTCCCTCGGGCATCCGCGTGCCGCAGGAGCTTCCGGTCAGCTTGTCCACCAGGCCCGAGGTCGCCGGGTCCTGTGGAACCACGCGCACGGTATCGCTGCAGCTCCGGAACATGGGCTGGCCGACGAGCGCGGCGTGGCTCGAGCCCGCGACCAGCGTGAGCTGGCCGTCCGGATTGCTCGCCCCGTGGCAGCTGATGCACTTGGCCGTCCAGATCGCCTGGATGTCGTTCGCGTACGAGGGGGTGCTCACGGGGATGGTGACCTGCCGCACCGCCGCCGGGTTGTGGCCGTCCGAGACCGAGACCTGGAACGAGAAGTTGACCGTGTCCTGGTCCAGCGCCGGCGAGAACCAGGTCGTGGACGCCTTGTCGGTGTTGGAGAAGGTTCCCTGCTGCACGGGCGAGGTCTGCGCCCAGGTGATGGTGAGCGGATCGCCGTCGGGGTCGGTGGCGGTGATGGAGAGCGTGACCACCTCCCCGTCGACGGGCATCGCCGGAGAGACCGAGATGGTCGCCGAGACGTTCGGCGGCCGGTTCACCGTGATGTGCGTCACCGAGACCTGACAGGTCCCGGTGGTGGATCCGCCCTGCCCGTCGGTGATGGCCACGTCGAAGGTGAACACCGTGTCCGTAGCGACGGCGGGCGCGGTCCAGGTCGGGTTCCGGATCGTCCGCGCGCTGAAGGCGCCCTGCGGCGTGGCCGGTGAGGTCTGGGTCCAGGCGTAGCCGAGCGAGTCCCCGTCCGGGTCGTCGGCGGTGACGGAGAGGAGCGTCGACCCGCCCTCGGCGATGGGGGTGGAGGCGGGAGCTGCCGGCACCGTCACCTCGGGGTTGTGATTGTCCGAGCCCGGGGGCGGCCCGCCCGTGGTCCCCCCGGGGCCGGTGATGGTGCCCGTCCCGCAGGCCAGGGCGATCAGGGCGAGGACCCCTGCGAGGCGGCGCGCATCCAAGACTGACGGATGCTGGCATCGCCGCTCCGAGGGGGGAACGTGCGTCTCCGTCCCACCACCGCCGACCTGCCCCGTTGCTGCGCCGCTCCGGGGTGCTACCTTGCCCCACGTGACCGCGACGACCCCGAAGCGCATCGCCGGACTGACCGACCCAGAGGTGAAGCCGCTGGAGCGGGTCGCCATCCGCCTTCGGGAGAGTTCGGTGACTCTCTCCGCGTGGCGCATGGCCATCGCCGGTCCGGAGGGCGCGGGCACGCTGGTCCGGGTGGAGACATCCGGCGGGGCGCTGCTCCGCGGCGAGGGCTGGTTCCTCGGCTGGACGCAGGAGGCGATGTCCAGCGCCTGGGCCGAGCTGCTTCCGCCGGACGATTCGGAGCGGCTGGAGATGCCGCAGCTGGGCTGAGCGAGCTCCTAGAGGCCCGCGAGGCCCGGCTCCAGCCGCACGTATCCGTGCTCGACCGCCCACAGGTCGAGTGAGAGCGAGCGCAGCTCGTCCACCTCCGGCACGGCGCGCGCGTCCAGCGTCAGGTCGACCGACTTCACGTACCGGTGACAGGTCTCGCAGGCCTCCACGCGCGCGGCGGGGTGCGTCTCGCTCTGCCAGCCGGGAAGACGCTGCGGCTCGGTCTCGCCACAGCTCGGGCAGCGGACCCGGTTGGTCTGCCACTCGGTCCCGCACAGGCCGCACCCCAGGAAGCGCGCCGCGCCGTCGGACCCGGGCATCTCCCGTCGGAAGGAGATGCTCGGCGGGGCGCCGCAGGCCGGACAGTGCCCGCTGCCCGGCGTCCGCGGGCGATCCAGCTCGACCCCGGCGTGGACCAGCGCCTCGGCGTAAGGCCGGAGCACCGCGTGGGAGAGAAAGTCCTGTCGCTCTTCCGGGCTCCCGGTCCAGGCGGTCCGGAGCCGGGCAGCGAAGAGGTCTGCGGGCTCGGCGGCGCGGCTCGCCGCTCCGTCGCGCAGCGCGAGCGGTCCCGACTTTCCGAGGAACCCGAGCACCTGCCGGAGCGGCCGCTCCACCCGCGGAAGGTCTTGCTCCAGCGCGCCGCTCAGCGGCCCCCGGCCGTGCTCCTCGAGCACTCCGGAGGCGGCGCGGCCCTGGGACCGGAACAGCCCGGCGGCGAAGCGGAGGGGCTCGCGGCCAGACGACGGCACCTCGGCCAGGGCCTCCGCCCGTGCCGCTCGCTCCTCGAAGCGTGCCTGGAGACGATCAGCGGCGGCGTTCACCGGTCACGTCGCGGTACCAGGCCGGGTGGTGGAGGCGGGCCCACGCCTTGGTCACCGTGCCCCGCACCATCCCTGCGAAGGTGCCTGGCTCTGCGATGGACAGGTAGATGTGCCCGAGCACCAGGAGGAAGAAGAGGACGAAGGTCACGTCGTGCAGAACCCACGACGCCTCGCGAAAGGGATTGGAGAAGTAGTTGGGCCACCAGAGCACCACGCCGGTGGCCAGCAGCCCGAGCGCCGCGAGGCTGCTCAGCCAGAACAGGCTCTTCTGGCCTCCGTTGAACTTGCCCACCTCGTCGTCGTGGTACTCCCAGCGCATGTAGGCGAGGAAGTTCTTCAGCTTGGTGAAGCGCTTGTCGGCGGCAGTCCTCTTCATCTCGCCCGCCCAGTGAACGAACTGGAGGAGCGCGAAGACGGAGAAGGCGATCCCGGTCCAGGGATGGAGCCAGCGACAGACCTGCAGCCCGCCGAAGAGCGGCGCCATCCAGCCGAAGATCGGGGTCCAGATGGGGAGCCCGGTGAAGAGGCAGAGGAAGAAGGTCAGCGCCACGCCCCAGTGCACCATCCGGGTGTAGTAGCGGAAGCGGACGATCTCCTCGCCAACGACCAGGTCCTCCTGGGCCTGGGCGGCGAGGATTCCCGGATCGGCGGTGGAGTGGGCGGGGACGGCGCGCAGGGACTCGGCCATGTCGTCTCTCCTCGCTTCTTCAGGCGACGGGTGGAGGGGCCGGCGGGGGCGGTCCCTTGGGGGGCACGCGGGGCCCGTAGCGGAGGTAGTGCCCGACCAGGCCGACCACCACCGCCCCGATGCCGAGCAGGCCGAGCGGACGCAGATAGCTCTTCACGAAACGGACCGACTTGGGAACCTTCGGGTCCCTGGGGAGTCCGTAGAGCTCTGGCTTGTCGGCGTGCTTGAGCACGGTGATCACGCCCGTGCCGCCGACGCCGGCCGGATCGTACAGACCGGCGTTGACGTACCCGTCCGCCTTGAGCTGCTTGACCCGTTCGTTGCCCATCGCCTGCATGTTCGTCTTGGTGCCGAAGTGCAGGCAGCCGGTGGGACAGGCCTTCACACAGGCCGGCTCGAGGCCCACGCTGGTCCGGTCCACGCAGAGCGTGCACTTGGACATCTTCCCGGTCTTCTCCGAGAAGCGCGGCACGTCGAACGGACAGCCGGTCTCGCACAGACGGCACCCGATGCACTGATCCGGGTTCACGTCGACGATGCCGTTGGAGTACTGGACGATCGCGCCCGGCGCCGGGCAGGCCTTGAGGCAGCCCGGATCCGCGCAGTGCATGCACTGGTCCTTGCGCATCAACCAGTTGAAGCTCCCATCCACGTCCACTTCGTGGAACTTGATCAGGTTCCAGAAGTCCGCGGTCATGGTGGGGAGCGTCTGGTAGCTCCCGTCCTGGACCGTCTTGGCGTTCGGAAGATCGTTCCACTCCTGGCACGCCACCTCGCAGGCCTTGCACCCGATGCAGGTGGAGGTATCGATGAGCTTGCTGACCACGGGCAGCTGGCGCAGTGCCGAGCCGGTGCCGCGGAGCGACGCGGACGACTGGAAGACCTCGAGTCCGGGGATCGCCATGGTCAGGCCCTCCCCTCGGACTTCTTGGCCGGTTCACCCTGGTCGCCCTTGTTGCTCTTCTCGCCGGTGTCCGCCTTCTCGAGCTGGACCTGGAACGCCTTGTACTCGGGGGTCCAGGTGTTGGGGTCGATCGCCCAGGAGGTGACGAGGTTCGCCAGCGGGCCGGCGTGCTTGGCGGCGCCGCTGAATCCCCAGTGGATCGGGAAGCCGATCTGCCAGACCCGTTTTCCGTCGAGGTCGAAGTGGGGCATCCGGCGGGTCACCATCGCCGGCCCGCTGATCGTCGCCCGGGCCGAGCTGATCCGCACCATGTCCCCGTTCTTGATCCCCTTCTCCTTCGCCAGCTCCTCGGGGATCTCGAAGAAGATGCCCGGCTGGACCTCGTTGAGACGCCCACCTTCCTGGTGCTTGGTCCAGTAGTGGAAGTGCTCGGTGAGGCGGTAGGTGGTGCAGACGATGGGGTAATCCGACGCCTTGCCCCACACGTCCTTGTCGCTGGCGAACCGCTTCACCACCGGACTGCTGCTCACCTTGGGATGGAGCGCGTTCTCGACCGGAGCCTCCACCGGCTCGTAGTGCTCGGGGAAGGGGCCGTCGTTGAGAACCGGGGCATAGAGGCGACCCACGCCCTCGGGGAGCATGATGAACGCGCCGTACTGGCCCGGCGGTGAGTCGGGCTTGATGTCCGGGACGTCGCCCACCCACTTCTCGCCGTTCCACTGGATGCCCGCACGCTTCGGATCCCAGGGCTTGCCCTGCGCATCGGCGGAGGCGCGGTTGTACATGATGCGCCGGTTGGCGGGCCAGCTGAACGCCCACTGGTGGAACATCCCCAGCCCGAGCGGGTCGGCGTTGTTCCTTCGCTGCGTGAGGTTGCCCGCCTCGGTGTAGCAGCCGGAGTGCAGCCAGTTGCCGCACATGGTGCTGCCGTCGTCCTTGAGCTGTCCGAATCCGTCGAGCTGCTGGCCCGCGGCCTTGAGGACCTTCGGCGGCTCCTTGGACTTCGGATCCTTCGGAGGCTCCACGACGTCGGTGATCGCCCGGCCGTTGATCTCCTTCAGCGCCTCCGCGAGGTCGGGATTGGACGGGTTGGTGTACTTCCAGTCGACGTTGACCACCGCCTCCGGAAGCGCGCCGCCCTCCTTCTTGTAGAGGTCGCGGACCGCCAGGAACATCTTGGCGATGATCTCCTGATCGCTCCTTGCGTCACCGGGAGGATCGACGGCCTTCCATTTCCACTGGATCCACCGCGCGGAGTTGGTGAGCGTGCCGTCCTTCTCGGCGAAGTTTGCGGCCGGGAGCAGGTAGACCTCGGTCTGGATCTGCGCCGCGGGCGGACCCTGGAGCTGCGGGGGCGCCTTCCAGAAGATGGCGGTCTCGGTCTCCTGGTTCTCCACCATCACCAGCCACTTCAGCTTGGCGAGGGCGGCGACCATCTTCTCCGAGTTCGGCCCGGTGCCGACCGGGTTCATGCCGAAGGAGATGAAGCCCTCCGGCGCCGGCTCCTTCGCTCCCAGGCGCATCGAGTGGCCCCGGTACATGTCGTCGAACATGTAGGCCCAGGAGTAGTTGCCGTCGGCCTTGGGGAGCCACGCGTAGCCCCAGTCGTTCTCCTTGGTGGAGGCCTTCCCGTAGAGCGCCTTGAGGAGCGAGACCATGAACTTGGGGTAGTTGGTCCAGTAGTTCATGGACGCCCAGGCTTCCTTGTTCAGGGTCCAGGGCGTGCTCTTCTCGAGGTAGGTGGAGAGGTCGGTCAGCGCGCCGTTGGGGACCTTGAGGTAGCCGGGGAGGATGTCGAACGTCCCCGCCATGTCGGTGGCGCCCTGGATGTTGGAGTGGCCCCGGAGCGCGTTGACCCCGCCGCCCGGCCGGCCGACGTTGCCCAGGAGGAGCTGGAGCATCGCCGCGGCGCGAATGATCTGCACGCCGGTCGAGTGCTGGGTCCAGCCCAGTGCGTACAAGATCGTGCCCACCCGCTCGGCGTTGCCGGTGGAGGTCACGACCTCGGCCACTTTCAGGAACTGGGCCTTGGGCGTGCCGCAGATCTTCTCCACCATCTCCGGGGTGTACCGGTCGACGTGCTTCTTCAGGAGCTGGAAGACGCAGCGCGGGTTCTGCAGCGTCTCGTCCACCCCGTAGGTCTTGGTCTGCTGGTTCGGCTCGTAGCCCCAGGCGGTCTTGTCGTACTCGCCCTTCTTCTCGTCGAAGCCGCTGAACAGGCCGCCGTTGTCGAAGTTGTACTTCTCACCCACGATGTACGAGGCGTTGGTGTGCAGCTTCACGTAGTCGGCGTGGTAGCGCCGGGTCTCGATGGCGTAGCGGATGATTCCTAGGAGGAAGGCGATGTCCGAGCCCGCCCGTACCGGCGCGTAGAGGTCGGCGACCGCCGCGGTCCGCTGGAATCGCGGATCGACCGACACGATCTTCGCTCCTCGCGTCTTCTTCGCCTCCATCGCCCACTTGAATCCGCAGGGATGATTCTCGGCCGGGTTACCGCCCATCACGAACACGACGTCCGCGTTCTTGATGTCCACCCATCCGTTCGTCATCGCACCGCGACCAAACGTGGCGGCCAAACTGGCCACCGTTGGACCGTGTCATACTCGTGCTTGCGTATCTCGGTATGTCACTCCGAGGGCGGCGCTGACCTTCCACTGGAGCCAGTTGAACTCGTTGGTGTCGGTGCAACCGCCGATCATGACGATGCCCGGCGTGCGATTGACCACCTCGCCCTTGGCGTTGGTGGGGATGAAGGTCTTGTCGCGGGTGTTCTTGATGTGGCGGGCGATCCCGGCGATCGCCGCGTCCCAGGAGATCTCCTCCCACTTGTCGGAGCCGGGACGGCGGACCTTGGGGGTCGTCAACCGTCCAGGATGCTGGATGTCGTCCTTGAGGGTCACGCCCTTCGGACACAGCGTCCCGCGGTTGATGGGGTGGTCAGGGTCACCCTCGACGTGAACGACCGAGGGCTTCACGTTCTTCGCCTTGTCCCCGAGCGTGTGGATGATCACGCCGCAGGACACAGAGCAATACGGACACGTGCTGCGAGTTTCGGTGGTCCGGGCGATCTTGAGCTCGCGCATCTCCGCGCGGGCCTCGGAAAGATCGAACACTCCCAGTCCCAGCGCTCCACCGACGGCAGCCGTTCCCTTGAGGAAGGTTCGGCGGTCCACGTGCATGGAACCCCTCCGGCGAAAATATTGAGCCGCGACGGGGGGGAACGCTGACCGTCCTGCAACTCGCTGTCAAGGTTGAGAGAACCCCTGACGCGAGGCATCGGCCAGAGTCGTCGTGGGGCTCGGGCGGACACCCGAGCAGGCCGAGCGTTGCGGGGAAAACCGTTGCTCGGGAGCACGCCCCGGGAGCGGGCGTGGCCGTTCACCCATCCGGGCCATGTCAAGTTGACATGACATCGGCCCTCCCAACCCTGCCAGAACCCTCTCAGGTGACTCGGGCCAGCAGTCTCCGGGCCTCGAGCGCGACGCGGGGGCCGAGCACGGTTCCAGATGTCCGTCGCAGCGACGCTCGCGCGAGCCACTCCCGGCGGAGCGCATCGGAGATCGCATCGCTCGCCACGACGAGCGCGAAGATGAGCAGCACCATCGTGCCCACCTGGTCGTAGAAGCCGAGCTGGATGGCGTTGTAGAGCTTGAGCCCGAGCCCGCCGCCGCCGAGGAAGCCCACCAGGGCCGAGACCCGGAGATTGAACTCCCAGCGGAGCAGACCGTAGCTGGCCACCAGTGCCCGGGCCTGCGGCCACGCCGCCCACAGCGTCCGGACCGCAGGCGTCGCCCCGGCCGCCTCGAGCACCTCGAGTGGTTCAGGGGGGACGTCGTCCAGCGCTTCGGCCCACAGCCTGCCCAGTACCCCGGCGGTGTGGAGGCCGAGCGCGAGCGCACCGGCGAACGGGCCGAATCCCACCGCGACGATGCAGACCAGCACCCAGAGCAGCTCGGGGATGGCCCGCAGAACGGCGAGCATCGACCGCACGAGCACGTACACCGCTCCTCGGATCCACCGGCCAACCCCTGCCCGGCCGGGAGCACCCCGGGGCCGGAGCATGAGACCGGAGCTGGCCAGGGGGGAGAGCGCGGCCCCGACGCTCACGCCGAGCAGCGTCCCCGCGCCAGCGACCGCGAGCGTCTGGAGCAGAGGCGTGCGGAGCGACAGGAGGAAGGACGTCGAGAAGTCCGGCGGGAAGAGCTGGGAGGCGAAGCGCGCCATCCGGCGGAGCAGTCCCTCGTCGGCGGCGCCGAGGAGATCTGCGCCGTGAAAGGAAAGGACCACGAGCGCGAGGCCAGCCAGGCCGAGGAGCCGCCTCCGCCCGGGGCCGAGCGGGGGCAAGCCGCTCGCGCGCGTGCCCCGGCCCACGCGACGGAGGAGCCGGCTCGTCGCTTCCCCGGCGAGCATGAGGCCGAGCAGCGCGAGGAAGAGCGTCGAGACTTGCCGGTACTCGAACAGGCGCATCGACAGCTGGATCTCCTGCCCGATGCCGCCGGCGCCCACGAAGCCGAGCACGGAGGCGGAGCGGATGGCGCACTCCAGGCTGTACAGGGTGTAGCTCACCAGACCGGGCAGGGCCTGAGGAACGAGCGCGAAGACGACCACGGTCGCCCGACGCCCTCCCGCGGCCGCGAGCGCCTCTCCCGGAAGCGGATCGACGTCCTCGAGCAGGTCCGCATAGACGCGGCCGAGCACACCGGCATACGAGACCCCGAGCGCGAGCGCACCCGCACGCGGCCCGAGGCCCACCGCGACGACGAAGAGGAGCGCCCAGAGTACGTCCGGCACCGCGCGGAAGATTCGCAGCACGGCGCGCGCGGCGAGATGCGCAACGAAGAGCGCCGCGGTGCCCGGCCCTCGACCCGCGGCCAGCGCGCCTGGACGGAAGAGCGTGGGGGTTGCGAGGAGGCCCAGCGGGATGGCGAGGAGGATGGCGAGCGCCGTTCCCGCGACTCCGATGGCCACCGTGCGCGCGACGGCGGCCGCGACGATGGCGAGGAACCCGGGCGAGAGATCGGGTGGAATCAGCCCGCGGGCGAGCCGCAGGAGACCCTCGAGCGCTCCGGGGGCGGCCAGCGCGGAGGGCGACACCCCGGAGGCGACGACGCTCCAGGCGAGGAACGCCAGCACGAGGAGGTACTGGATACGCCGGGAGGTGAGGAGCGCCCGCGTCGAGATGCCCTCCACTCCCGGCTCAGCGCGCGCAGGCGAGGCCATCTCCCCGTTCCTCCGCGGAACGCGCCGCGGGCTCCGGCACGGCCCGAGGATAGAGCCGGGCGAGCACCTCCGGGCTGACCTGCGCCGTGGCGAGGTCGAACACCACCTGGCCCCGCGACAGGCCCACCACCCGTGGAAAGTGGCGGAGCGCGAAGTCCACGTCGTGCATCACCGCCACCAGGGTTCGCTCCCGCGCCGCGACCCCCAGGAGCAGCTCGCCCATGGTCTCTCGCAGCACAGGGTCGAGTGACGAGAAGGGCTCGTCGGCCAGCACCGTCGTCGGCTCCTGAACCAGCACCCGGGCGATCGCGACGCGCTGCTGCTCTCCACCGGACAGCTCGTCGCCTCGGGCCGCCGCCCGGTGCGAGAGGCCCACCTTCTCGAGCGCCGCGTCCACCCGGGCCAGCTCCTCCTCGGACGGGCGCGCCCAGGCCCGCATCGCTTCGGGCAAGGACCAGTGCCCCACCCGGCCGAGCAGCGCGTTCTGCCGCGCCGTGAGCGACGGGACCAGCCGCGGCTGCTGGAACACCGTCCCGATGCGCCGGCGCACCGCCCGCAGCGCGCGCGGCGAGAGGCCCATGACCTCCCGTCCCTCGAACCGCAAGCTGCCCTCGGTGGGGCGGAGCGTGGTGTTGAGCACGCCGAACAGGGTGGTCTTCCCGGCCCCCGACGGCCCGAGCACCACCAGCCGCTCACCGGGCGCCACCTCCAGAGAGACTCCGTCCAGCGCGGCCACCCGCCCCGCGCGGCCGTCGAACGAGCGGCGGACGCCCTGGAGCGAGAAGCTCACCTCAGGAGGCCCTCCCGCACGGCGGCGTCCCTCAGGGTCGTGTACGAGGCCGCATCCACCTTCACGTACCGCCCCTTGGCCGAGAGCAGGTCGAGGATGGGGCTGTCCTCGGGCTTCGCGGGATCGAGCGCCAGGAACGCGTCCGCGACCTTCTTCGCCACCGCCGGGTCCAGATCCTTCCGGGCGGCCCACAGGTAATCGAAGAACGGTGGGGTGGTCCAGAAGACGCGGACCTTCGCCGGATCCACCTTGCCCTCGCGGGTGAGCCGGTCCCAGACCGCCTCGTCCAGCGCTCCGGCGTCGACGCGTCGCTCGGCCACCGCGAGCGCCGTCGCATCGTGGCCGCCGGTGTAGATGGCCTGGTCCAGCACCGCCGGATCCACCCCTTCCTTTCGCATGAAGTAGGCCGGCATCAGGTGTCCGGAAGTGGAGTTCACGTCTCCGAAGGCGAAGCGCTTGCCCTTCAGGTCGGCGAGGCTCTTCACGTCGTCACGCGCGGTGATGAACTCGGAGTGGAACTCCCGGTCGCGGTCGCGCTGCACCAGCGGGACGGCCCCGGCGCGCTTGCTGGCCTGGACGAAGGTGAACCCGCCGAAGTGCGCGATGTCGACCTGCCCCTGGACCAGGGCCTCCACCACGGCGGCGTAGTTCTGCGGGATGGTGAGGGTGACCTTCCGGCCGGTCGCCTTCTCCAGTCGCGCAACGAGCGGCTCGGCGTCGCGGAGCATCTTCGACGGGTCCGTCGTGGGAATCATGCTCACCCTCAGAGGAGCATCCGCAGCCCTTCCGGACGCCGCGAGGAGGAGACAGCAGGCCAGCACGGCGCGAGACGGCGAGATGGTCATCGAATGGCTCCCGACCGGAGTCCTGAGGGGTGTGCGGAGGACTGTACCGGGCGCGCACCCCCACCGCCACCTCACTGTGCTGGAACTTTTCCGCGACCGGCGCTGCGCCGAGTCGCCCCTACCCACCGGCCTCTGGAACGCACATCAGCCCGGCATGCGAAGGAGAACTCCTGCCGGAAGGAGGACGCACGTGCGGAGAGTCGTCGTGGGGATGGCGCTGCTCGTCGGGCTGGTGGCAACGAGCGCGCGGGCGCAGGGCTGGTCCGCCATGTCGGGACAGACGCTCGGGAGCGGCGCGGGGATGGTCTGGGGCCAGTTCGGCTGGCCGGGCATCTCCGCGGACCTGGCGTACGGGGTGAGCCCCACCGTCGACCTCGGTGGGCGCTTCGGTTTCAACTACGGCGAGGAAGGCATCACCGACACCGGCGTCCTGGGGCTGAGGTTCCAGTTCACGCTCCGGGGCCAGCTGGTCAAGAAGCCGAAGTTCGACCTGGCGCTCCGGTTCGACCCCGGCCTGCTCCTCTACTTTCCGAGCAACACGACGGTCGTGGGAATGACCTTCCCGGTGGGGCTCGAGTTCGGCTTCCCCATCACCCCGGTGCTCCGCGCCAACGGGAGCTTCGACCTGCCGTTCTGGATCACCTTCAGCCCGTCGCCGGTCACCGGGTACATCCCCATCCTGTTCGGCGGCGGGGTGGAGTACCTGGTGCAGCACGACCTCGCTCTCACCGCCCGCCTGAAGATGGGACCGACCATCGCGACCGGAAACCGGACCCGGAACGCCTTCTTCACTCTCTACTTCCTCTTCGGGTTGGCCTACCGCTTCTGATCGTCCGCGCCGTGGCCGAAGAGGATCTTCTTCGCCTCGGCGTCGTAGGGCCGCGGGTGGTTGACCTGTCTGGCCAGCGCGTATGCCCGCTCCACCGCCGGTCGCTGGGCGATGGTCGCGAACCAGCGCTTGAGGTTCGGGAAGTCGTCGAGGTTCATCCGCTGCTTCTCGTGCGGAACCACCCACGGGTAGGCGGCGATGTCCGCGATCGAGTAGTCGCCCGCGAGGTAGGGGCGGTCCGCCAGCCGGGTGTCCATCACCCGGTAGAGGCGCGCGGTCTCCTTCACGTACCGATCGACGGCGTACGGAATCTGCTCCGGTGCGTACTGGACGAAGTGGTGGTTCTGCCCGGCCATGGGCCCGAGCCCACCCACCTGCCAGAAGACCCACTGGAGGACCTCGAACTTCCCCCGCGTCTCCGCGGGAAGCAGCCGACCCGTCTTCTCCGCGAGATAGCTGAGGATCGCTCCCGACTCGAAGATGGAGAGAGGACCCTGTCCGTCGGCCGGAGCGTCGTCGACGATGGCCGGGATGCGGTTGTTGGGCGAGATGCGCAGGAAGGCCGGCTCGAACTGCTCGCCCTTGCCGATGTTCACCGGACGGATCCGGTAGGGCAGCCCCAGCTCCTCCAGCGCGATGGTGATCTTGTGACCGTTCGGAGTCGTCCAGTAATAGAGGTCGATCACGGCGCGGCGTCCCTCCGGGCCCGCGTCCCCTAGCGACCCGGCGACGACCGGCGCAACGAATTCGATCTGCCGTCAGCTCCCCGGCGCACCGCTGAAGTCGCCTTTGGACAGATGTCCGGCTCCCACGAGCTCGCGCTCGCCTGCGGGCCCCGGGCCACCGGATGGCATCGCAGGCACCTCCACGCGCACCAGCCGGTGATCCCAGCTGCCGAACTCGAGGCGGAGCGGCCCCTCGGCGCCGTGGCCCCGGGCATCGAACACCACCTCGACCACGTCAGCGTGACGACCGACCCGGCGAGGCCGGCATCCCCAACCGTGACTCGAGCACCAGGTCTCGCCGCGCTGCACCGCCTCGGCGTCGGACAGCGGCGGGGAAACAGGGCGCGTCTCGCGCACGACACAGCCGGAGAGCAGGGCCGCCAGCAACGAAAAACGTAGCAGTCGCATCGTGTTCACGACAGACGGAGGTCGGTCCGCGTCGATTCATCGTGAAGCCAGCGCCCCGGGGACGACGTCGGACTTGACGTGTTGCCTCCAGGGCGGCAAGCCAGAGGTCCCCGGGGAGGACAGGATGGACGCCCGTTCCATGCTGCAGACGGTGCTGTCGGGAAAGGATCGCCCCTTCGGGGTACGGCTCTGGGACGGTACCGTGATTCCGCCGCATCACGGCGACGGCGTTCCGGTGATGGTGGTGGCGCACGAGCGGGGCGCCGCCGCCCTCGCTCCTCCCACCGAGGAGAAGATGGCCGAGGCGTTCCTCGCCGGTGACCTCGACGTGGAAGGTGGTCTGGCGGATTTCGTCGAGCGCGCGGCCAGCTGGCCCGGGCCGGAGACGCTGCCGGCGTCGGCGCTCGCCGTGGGGCTGGTCGCCGAGGTCGGTGCCCGCGCGGGTGAGCTGCTCCGCTCCGCCACTCGCCACAGCATCTCTCGCGACGACGCGTCGGTCCGTCACCACTACGACGTCGGCAACGACTTCTACCGTCTCTTCCTCGACGAGCGGATGGTCTACTCCTGCGCCTACTGGGCTCCGGGCGCGAACCTGCTGGATCTCGCCCAGCTCGCGAAGCTCGAGCTCATCTGTCGCAAGCTGGGGCTCCATCCGGGCCAGCGGTTCCTCGACGTGGGCTGCGGCTGGGGAGCGCTCATCGCCCACGCCACCCGTGCGCATGGCGTCCGTGCCACCGGCATCAGCTTGAGCGATGCGCAGCTCGAGGTGGCGCAGCAGCGGATGCGCTCGGTGCTCCCTCCGGGGACCCCTCCCGACCTGCGCCACCAGGATTACCGGCTCCTCCCCGCGGACGAGCGCTGGGACGCGATGGCCTCGGTGGGGATGATGGAGCACGTCGGGCGCGAGCACCTCGACGTCTACTTCGCCTCGCTGGTGAGGCACCTCGCCCCGGGCGGGCTCCTCCTCAACCACGCCATCGCCGAGACCGGAAGCCCGTTGAAGACGATCCCCTGGCTCCAGCGCACGCACGGCGGGTTCATCCAGCAGGAGATCTTCCCCGACAGCGACCTCCCGCCGCTGGACCTGGTCGTGGCCGCCGCGCAGCGCGCCGGGTTCGAGGCTCTGGACGTGGAAGCGTTCCGTCCGTTCTACGTCCGCACGCTGCTGGAGTGGCTCGGGCGGCTCGAGCGGCGCTTCACCGAGGCAGTGCAGCTGGTGGGCAAGCGCAAGGCGCGCGCCTGGCGGCTGTACTTCGCGTCGTCGGCGATCACCTTCAAGACTGGACGGACCACCGTTGCCCAGGTGCTGCTCCAGAAGCGCGAGGGAGGAGCGCCGCGGGTGCTGGACAAGCAGCGCTGGTACCGCGAGCTGGTTCCCGGCGGCTGACGTTCAGGTGCCGGTGCTGGCGCCGAAGGGCTCCGGCATCAGGAGGTCCCAGCGCTCGAAGTCACCGAGCCGCTCGCCGGGGCGGACCTCGCGGAAGACGCCGCGACCGCGCCGCACCTGGTACACCCTGCCGTCCGGGGCCCGGAACACCTCCACCGGCTGCCCGGACAGCTCGATCTGCCCCAGGAACTGCATCGGGCCAAGCTCGCTCCACCGCATGCTGCACCACCCCGTACTTCCGACACGAAGGATGCGCGGTCGTTGCAGGAGCGGCAAGCAGCCGGGGAGCCGGGCGTCAGCCGAGGAACCCCAGGTCGTCGGTGGCGAAGCGGCCAACGTTCGGTAACACCGAGGAAAGATCGGCAGGCGCCACGCCGAACCACCGGGCGAGCGTGGCGGCGTACTGGTCGGTGGAGCTCGTCGGAATCCAGCGGCCTTGCGCGGTGAAGTCGTCCGGGCCTCCGAGCGCGAGCGTCGGGAACGTTCCGTAGGTCTGGCGCCCCTGCACCGCCCCGCCGAGCACCAGGTGATGATTCCCCCAGGCGTGGTCCGATCCGCCGCCCGAGGCGGGCGCGAGCGTCCGCCCGAAGTCCGAGAGCGTGAAGGTGGTGACCTGCGACGCCACACCGAGCTGCACCGTGGCCGCGTGGAACGAGGAGAGCGAGGCCGAGACCTGCGCCAGCAGCGGGGCCTGGCGATTGATCTGATCGTTGTGGGTGTCGAACCCGCCGATGGCGACGAAGAAGATCTGCCGGCTCGCGCCAAGCACGCTCCGGGCCTCGATGATTCGCGCGACCTGGAGGAGCTGGTTCCCCAGGACCGACGGCTGCGCGGCGAAGAGCGCATCCGTCGTCGAGCCCGTGCCGGCGAGCACCGGCGCGAGCGCTCCGGACGCGGCGAACGCCGCCGCGGTCTCCCCGGCGACGGACTGGACCAGAGCGTTGTCCAGGTCCAGGCCGCGGAGGACGTCCATCGCCGTCCGCAGGCCCCGACTGCCCGCGGAGGAGTCGAACCCCGAGAGCCCGAACGTCGGTCCCCCGGCGGAGGGCACGGCGAGCGGGTGGGCGCGCGCCCCCAGGGCGAAGAGCACGTTCCCGGCCACCGAGACGAGCGGAGGCAGAGACGCGGACGGGAGCTGGTCCGCGAGACGTCCACCCCAGCCGGTGCGCGACGGCCGATCCGCCAGCGAGGTCTGCCACTGGTTCTGCTGGTCCTGGTGCGACAGCAGGCTCTCGGGCCGGGGCACGCGCCCGGCGGCGTCGTCGGCCTTGCTCGTGGGGGCGACCAGCGTTCCCACGTTGAACAGGACCGCCAGCGAACCGTCGTTCCAGAGCTGCTGGAGCTCGGGCATGGAGGGATGGAAGCCGTACTGCGCAGAGCCGCTCGCCGGCGCGAGGGGGAGGAGCGCGTCCTGTGCCAGCGCGAGTCCGCCCTCGGTCTGTGGCCGCCGGGCAGCGAGGTAGTCGTCGTAGCGGGCGTCCACCGGGACGACCATGTTGTTCCCGTCGTTTCCTCCGTAGAGGAACACGCAGACCAGCGCGCGGTAGTCGTCGGTGCTCGCGCGAGCGGTGCGGCGGCCGCCGAGGAGACCGGCGGAGAGGCCGATCACCGACAGCCCGGAGAGGACGTCCCGTCGAGAGATCCGCATGTCAGCGCTCCACCTGGTACTGGGGCGAGGTGAGGACCACGTAAGCCGCAGCGCGGATCCAGGACGGACCCGAGGACGGCTGGGCGTTCACCGCGTCGAGGATCGCCAGCCGCGCGCTCTCGGAGAGCGTGCCGTGGTACAGCAGCGCGTCGATCGAGCTCGCGAGCGAACCGGAGTCGGTGCCGTAGGGCGCGAGGTCACCGAGACCGACCTGCGTGCCCGTCGCTCCGGTCACCGTCCGGTCCGGACCCGGCGGCGAGTACAGCAGCCGCAGAAGCAGGTTCGCCCGCGCGAAGACCGAGGCCGAGTCGAGCAGCGCCGAGGCCGGACTGACCAGGGTCGAGTCCGGCGAATAGTCGGGCGGATAGAAGTTGAAGACCGTGGGCGAGAGGTACGGCGGCTGCTCCAGCGCCCCGGCCGTGTTCGCCAGGAACACGCCGTCGGTGGTGACCCCTAGCGCACGCGCCGGCCCGGTGAGGAGGAGAACCGGGTCCTTCACCCGCCCGTAGCTGGGGTCGGTCTTCACGTCACCCCGCGCCTCGGGGTCGAGCAGGATGGCGCGCACCACCGCTCCGAGGTTCCCCCGGACGCCATGGCCGTCGTCGGCCCACACCGCCGAGATGCGCGCCACGTACGCCGCGCTCGGGTTGGCGGTGACGAGCGCCTGGATGAGCTGCTTGCCGATGAACGGGCCGACGTTCGGATGGTTCGCGATGGTGTCGAGGGCCTGAGCGAGGTCCGCCTCCGGTGTCTGGCCGGCGGGCACCTGCGTCCCTCCGAGGATCACCTTGGCAGCGGGGTCGTGGTTCGACGGCACCGACACCATCGGGCCGACGTAGTACGCCGGATTGTGCGTCTTCTGGCTCGCGCCGGGCTGGAGCGGATAGGTCCAGCCGGTGAGGACGTGCGCCAGCCCGATGACCGCGTTCTGGTCGTAGGTCGGGACCGGTACGCCCGAGGCGTCGGTCACCACCGAGCCATCCGGGGCCAGCTTCACGAGGCCGATGGAGAACAGCTGCATCACCTCGCGGGCGAAGTTCTCGTTGGGCTCGGTCCCCTTCGCCGGGTTGGGCTTGTCGTTGTTCACCATGTTCAGGTACCGGCCCATCGCCGGGCTGAGGGTGACGTCCTCCAGGAGCTGCCGGAAGGGCACGAAGGCGTCGCGACCGAGCAGCTTCTCGTACTCGGCGATCGCGTAGTTGGGGCGGACCTCGGCCCCCGAGACGACGAGGATCTGCGAGAGCACGAACGCGACGCGCTGGCGCAGCTGGTCCGGCCCGGAGATGGCGTTCCGGAAGAAGGCCGTCTCGGTGAGGAACGGAGTGAAGTTGTCCCGGACGCAGGTGTTCGCCGAGCCCATGGGGCACACCGCGTTCACGTTGTCCGCCACTGCCGGATACGACCCGAGGTCCGACGGCGGGGCCTGCAGCTGCGCGTCGATCCACGCTGCGGCGCCGCGCTGCTCGATGTCGTGAACCACGGCGGCGGTCGGCCCGAAGGTGGCCTGTGCCGCGAGGCGGACCGCGTCCGGCGAGAGCACCAGCGGCGGCACCGGAGCCGGCTGGCTCGAGCACGCGCCGAGCGCCATCGCCAGCGCCGCCATCCGGAGGACACGTGGAGTCATCGTGGGTTTCCTCCCTCTTCCGAGGTCCGTCGGCCGAACACCGGCCAGGCTTCTTCACGCGACCGCCGCAGAAAACATTCACCACGCCCCTGGAGTACACCTGCCGCGCGGTGGCGCGACCGTGGCGCCGCGCGGTAGACACTCGGGAGCTCCGACGCGTGTCGCCGACGATCCTCGCACTGCTTCTTGTCGTGGCCGCGTCTCCGCCCGCCTCGGCGCTGGAGACCGTGGCCGAGCTTCCCGACCGGCCCGGAGCGCTGGCGGTCGTGGGTTCGCGGGTGTTCGTCGCTCTGAATCCGGTCGGAGCTCCGGACGCGAAGATGATCGAGCTGCTGCCCGGAGGACGCCGGCAGCCCTACCCGAGCGGGGTGCTGAGCCGGGGCTTCGGCGCGGTCACCGGCCTCGCCAGCGATGGCGGGGGCGGACTGTGGATTCTCGATTCGGGTGCCGATGGAAAGCCTCCACGCGTCATCGGCTGGAACACAATCGACGAGCGGCGGTTGCGGGCGCTCCGCATCCCGGCGACGGCCCTGCAGAACAACTCCTTTCTCTCCGCCCTCGCGGTCAGCCGGGCGCACCAGGTCGCGTTCGTCGCCGATCGGTCGCGCGCCGACTGGACCGGCGACTCGCACCCCGCGCTGCTCGTCGTGTCGCTGGAGAACGGAGAGACGCGGCGCCTCCTCGAGGACCATCCGGCGCTCGAACCGGACGCCCTGCCCGTCGCGGTGGACCGTCGCCCGGTGGTGCACCGGGAGCTGGACGGCTCGGTGGAGAAGCTCCGGCTGGGGGTGAGCTCCCTCTCGCTCGACCCGGCCGGGACCTTCCTCTACCTCGCGCCGCTGAACGGGGGGACGGTGTGGCGGGTCCGGGTGGCCGACCTCCTGGACACCGCGCTCGCGCCCTCGGAGCTCGCCACTCGAGTGGAGTCGTACGCCGAGCGGCCCTCCGGCCCCGCACTGCTGGCCTGGGACGACGGCCGGGTGGTGGTCAGCGACGTGGAGGGCCACGCGCTCCGGGTGACGTCTCCGGGCGGGCAGACCGTGCTGGCGGAGGACCCGCGACTCGCCTGGCCCGACGCACTGGCGCGGGGACCCGAGGACTGGGTCTACGTCTCGGTGAACCAGCTCAATCTCCACCCGGCGCTGAACCGTGGCGAGGAGGAGAGCCGGCCCCCGTACGGCGTGTTCCGGGTGCGCCTCGCGCGGAGCCTCCCCCCTCGCGAGCACCGTGCGCCGCCGGTGGAGAAGCCCGCGGACGCCGGGACGGACTAGGGATCGGCGGACGGCCCGGGTGACGCGTGCTCTCGGAGCCTCGACGCCGATGAAGAGGTGTCTGGCACCTCGGCGATTACGAGGTGTCTGACACCTCGACGCCGGGCCTCGACGCCGATGACGATGTGTCCGATGACGATGTGTCTGGCACCTCGGCAGCACGGCACCTCGGCACGCGTCCGCGCACCCCGCCGCCCCGGCGGTGGCTTCCCCGGCGTATTCTCCGCCCGCCCATGTCCGAGTCGCCCCTGCCCGTGTCCTCTCCGACCGTCCTCGTCGTGGACGACGATCCCGGCATCCGCGAGAGCGTCACCGAGGTGCTCTCGACGGAGGGCTACCAGGTCCTGGAGGCCGCCGACGGCGCCGAGGCCCTGCGCCGGCTCGACGCGGTCGAGGGACGCTGCGTGGTCCTCCTCGACCTCGCCATGCCGCGGATGAACGGCTTCGAGCTGCTGACCCAGCTCCAGGGCAGGACGGGGAGCGAGCGATTTCCGGTGGTCGTGATGAGCGCCAACGCACATCCGGACGAGCTGAGCTTTCCTCAGGTGGTCGCGCTCCTCCGCAAGCCATTCGAGCTGGACGAGCTGCTGCGCTGGGTCGAGGTGTGCAGTCGCTCGGCCGACTGAACCCGGCGCGACGCTTCGAGCAGCAGGGCGCCCCGGGCAGGCGTACTCTCCACGCCGCGAGAGGAGACGATCCGATGCCCATCATCCAGTGCGACATTCGCGAGGGCCGCACGCCCGAGCAGAAGCGAGCGCTCGCCGAGGCCATCACCCGCGTGGTGCACGAGACCATCGACGCGCCCATCGAGTACATCTACGTCCTCATCCGCGAGACGCCGGGCTCCCACCACGTGAAGGCCGGCAAGCCTCTGCCGGACTGGACACCGTCGTCGAAGGGTGGGACCGGACATGCGCGCTGAGCAGCAGATCCCCGGGCGGGACGCCGCCAGCCGGCTCTCGCACTGGATCGGCGGGAAAGCTGTCGCCGGGGAGGGGGCCCGCTCCGGCGACGTGTTCGACCCCTCGACCGGCGCGCGGACCCGACAGGTCCCCTTCGCCAGCAGAGGAGACGTGGACGCCGCGGTGGGCGCCGCCTCCGCAGCATTCCCCGCCTGGGCCCGGACTCCGCCGGTGGTCCGCGCCAGGGTCCTGTTCCGCTTCCGCGAGCTGGCCGAGAGCCGCGCCGATCTCATCACCCGGCTCATCACCTCCGAGCACGGGAAGATCCTCTCCGACGCCCGCGGCGAGCTGGCCCGCGGCATGGAGGTGGTGGAGTTCGCCTGCGGCATTCCCCAGCTGCTCAAGGGCGAGCTGACCGAGCAGGTCGGCCGCGGCGTCGATGCGTGGTCCCTGCGCCAGCCGCTCGGCGTCGTGGCCGGCATCACGCCCTTCAACTTCCCGGTGATGGTTCCGATGTGGATGTGGCCGGTGGCCATCGCCTGCGGGAACACCTTCGTCCTCAAACCGTCGGAGCGGGATCCGTCAGCGAGCCTCGAGGTCGCGCGCCTGCTCACGGAGGCGGGCTGTCCCGAGGGCGTGTTCAACGTGGTGAACGGCGACCGCGAGGCGGTGGAGGCGCTGCTCCAGCATCCCGAGGTGGCGGCGGTGAGCTTCGTTGGCTCGACGCCGGTGGCCGAGTGGGTCCACCGCACGGCGAGCACCGCCGGAAAGCGGGTCCAGGCCCTGGGCGGCGCCAAGAACCACCTCGTCGTGATGCCCGACGCGGATCTGGACGCCGCGACCGACGCGCTGATCGGCTCCGCCTACGGGTCGGCCGGCGAGCGCTGCATGGCGATCTCGGTGGCCGTCGCCGTCGGGGACGTGGCCGACGCGCTCGTGGAGCGGCTCGCGCCGCGGGTGAAGGCGCTCCGGGTGGGCCCGGGCACGGATGCCGCGGTGGAGATGGGCCCGCTGGTCACGCGCGAGCATCTGGACCGCGTCCGCTCGTACCTCGACGTGGGCCTCGCGGAGGGCGCCGCGCTGGTGGTGGACGGACGCGGGCTGCGGGTGGCCGGGAAGAACGACGGCTTCTACCTCGGCGGCTGCCTCTTCGATCGCGTCCGGCCGGAGATGCGCATCTACCAGGAGGAGATCTTCGGACCGGTGCTCGCCGTCGTTCGCGTGCGCACGCTCGACGAGGCCCTCACGCTCGTGGACGCCCACGCCTTCGGCAACGGAACGGCGATCTTCACCCGCTCGGGTGGAGCGGCCCGCGAGTTCTCCTCGCGCGTGAACTGCGGAATGGTCGGGATCAACGTCCCCATCCCGGTGCCCATGTCGTTCCACAGCTTCGGAGGATGGAAGCGCTCGCTCTTCGGCGACCACGCAGTGCACGGGCCGGAAGGCGTGCGCTTCTACACCCGGCTGAAGACCGTGACCGCACGGTGGCCGGAAGGCGCCGGGGGTGCGGAGTTCCACATGCCAAGCAGCCGGAGCCACTGAGGAATCCCGCTCGCGACCGACCGAAAACCGGCGATAGCCCCCGCCCCGCAACGGCCGGGTAGCGTCCGTGTCTCGAAGGGAAAGGGGAGACGCTGACTGGCTCCCCCACCAGGAGAACCGATGAAGATCAAGAAGCTGTTCCAGGTGCTCGTGCTCGGCGGAACCACGCTGGGCTTGGGCCTCGCTGCCTGTGGTGGCAGCGATGGAAACAACAACGGCGGCCAGCAGCAGACGCTGCCCGATGGTGGGCACGGAAATCCCGGAGGGCCGCCGGGTTGGTAGACGAGCACACCCGTCGGCACGCCGACCGGGTGTGGGCAGCGCGGCACGGTGTCGAGACCGGTGCCGCGCTGCGCTTCGGGTCGCTTTCCCGCCGGATGTTGCAGGCGGGGGCGCCCGAGGCCCTCGTGGAGCTCGCGGCGCGTGCCTCACATGACGAGACGCGGCACGCGAGCCGCTGCGCTGACATCCTCCGCATCCGCCACGCGGAGATCCCTCCCCCCGAGACGCGATTGCTGGAGTACGCGCCGCCGACGCTCAGCCCCGAGGAGCGACTGACCTACGAGGTGGTCGCGCAGTCGTGCGTGTCCGAGACCGAGAGCATGGCCACCCTGGTCACGCTGCTCGACGAGGCGCGGGACGAGACGCTCAAGTCCGTTCTCCACGAGCTGGCCCGCGACGAGGTGCAGCACGCGCGTCTCGGCTGGGGCTACCTCACCTGGGCCCGCGAACGGATGGACCTCGCCTTCCTCGCGCCACTGCTGCCGGTGATGGCGAACGGAACCGCGGGCCCCGACCTCTTCCGCCCTCCCCCGCCGGGAACGGACGAGCCGACGCTGTACCAGGCGGGAGTCGTTCCGCACTCCGACCGGCAGCGCGTGTATCTCGAGACGCTCGAGTCGGTGGTAATTCCCGGCATGACCGAATACGGGGTGGACACCGCACCCCTGCGTCAGTGGATGGACCGGCAGCACGCTGCGCTCGCGCCCGCAGCCGTCGGCGCCTGAGCCAAGAGAGCGAGAGCTTCATGACGATGGATCGACGCGCTTCCCTCGCCGCGCTTCTGCTCGTACTCCCGCTGCTCGCCGCGGCGACGAAGGTCACCGGCGAATCCAGCGCCGGATTCCACGGCCGCGGGCCGGGTGGCTTCGGCGTGGACGGCAAGACCAACCAGCTCCGGGTCGACGACGACGGGACGACGCTGAAGGTCACCGTTCCCCTCGCCGGGCTGCAGACCGGCATCGGCCTCCGCGACAAGCACATGCGCGAGAAGTACCTGCAGGTGGACAAGTACCCGGACGCGGTCCTCGAGGTGCCCTGGTCCGGCGTGAAGCTGCCGGCGGATGGCCAGACCGGCGAGGGTACCGCCCCGGGGAAGATGACCCTCCACGGAAAGACCAAGGACGTGCAGGTGAAGTACCGCATCGTCCGCACCGGCAACCGCTACCAGGTGACCGGCCACGTGCCGCTGAACGTCAAGGACTTCGACATCGAGGTTCCGAGCTACATGGGAATCACCGTGCAGCCGGACATCGACGCGAGCGCGTCGTTCACCGCGGAGCACACGTGATCCTCCCCGTGCGCTGGACCCGCTCCCCGGCGTTCCTTCCCCTCGCGCTCCTCCTTGCCCTCGTCCTTCCGGCCACGAGCGCCCACGCATATCCGTGGATGATCCAGCACGGGTACACGAACTGCAGCACCTGCCACGTCGAGCCTTCGGGCTTCGGCCTGCTCACCGAGTACGGCCGGGCTCAGGCCCAGATCGTCCTTCCTACCCTGTGGGGGAAGAAGGCCGAGGACGTCGAGCCCTTCAACGGCATCATGTACGGCGCGGTGCCGCTGCCGAGCTGGCTCAACGTGGGCCTCTCCCTCCGCGGCGCCGTGCTCAGCACGACGACCTCGCAGGGGACGAGCTGGCGCGACATCCTGATGATCGCCGACCTGCGCGCGGGCGTGACCGCCGGGCCGTTCCTCGCCTCGGTCAGCTTCGGCTACGTCCCCACCGGGGCCAACCAGGCCGCGATCACCAACCAGCAGCGGGACAACCTCGTCTCCCGCGAGCACTGGCTCGGGCTGCGCTTCGACGACAACAAGTTCTACGTCCTGGGAGGCCGGTTGAACCTCCCCTTCGGTCTGCGGAACGTGGAGCACAACTCCTTCGTCCGCGCCGCCACCCGGACCGACACCAACTCATCCCAGCAGTACGGCGGCGAGCTGGTCTGGGACGCCCCCGGCATCCGCGCCGCGGTCATGGGCATCGCCGGGAACTTCCTCATCCGCGATCCTGCCTACCGGGAGCAGGGTTACAGCGGGTACGTCGAGGGCGCCTTCAGCAACTCCTTCACCCTGGGGCTGAGCAGCCTCGTGACACACGCCGACCTCGGGTTCGCCCAGATCGCCAACCCGTTGTTGTTCAACGACCCGTTCTTCGGCGCCTCCAACGCGCTGAGACAGGCCCACGGCCTCTTCAGCCGCTGGCACGTCGCCGGCCCCTGGGTGCTGATGGCCGAGGCCAACCTCCTGGTGCAGAGCGCCGACAACGTCGCCACCGACTGGGGCGGCGTGGGCTTCCTTCAGGCGGACTGGGAGCTGCTGCAGGGGCTCCACCTCATCTTCACCGGCGAGGCCCTGCGCCAGACCTACGTGAACAGCTACGGGGCCTGGTTCAGCGTCTCCTGGTTCTTCTTCCCCTACTGCGAGGCACGCATCGACGTGACCTTCAACGAGTACGGGATTCCGGGTGGTGGGCACGAACCCAGTCTCGGCGTGCTCGGACAGCTCCATTTCTCGATGTGACCGACGGGAGGGCGACTGCACGCCCGCTTCCGGTACACTCTCTGCCGTGGTCGGTACCGCACGGCTCGCACGGTCGTTGTTCGTCCTCGTCCTGCTCCTCGGAGCGACCGAGGCGCGCGCCGCCCGGAGCTTCCACCTGTTCCTCGACGAGGCGCAGCTCGTCCCCGAGGGGGGCATCGAGCTCGAGCAGTGGGTCTGGGCCTACGGACGCATCCCCAACCGGATCGACCGGCCGGCGTCGATGTGGCTCTGGTGGGGCCCGGCGATCTCGGTCTCGAACCACTTCGAGTTCGAGCTGCCGCTGCAGATCGTCGCCATCCCCGACGACACGTACCTGCACTCCATCAGCTTCATCGTTCGCTACCGGATCTTCCCCCGGGAGGACGACGAGGGCTGGCAGCCGCTCATCCGCGTGGGCTACGCCCAGCCGCTCGACCCGGCAGCGGGTCCTCCCTCGGCCGAGGCCACCTTCGTCCTCACCATCGGGAACCTCCAGTCCATCCGCTACACCGTGAACGTCGGCGTGCTGATGGGGCTGCCCTTCCTCCAGGAGACGGCCCAGGGGAGCTTCTCGGTGCTGGGCCGGGGCGGAGCCGGGGTCTCCTTCCCCCTCGGGAAGGAGTGGCGCATCGCCGGCGAGTTCTTCGGCCAGCTGCCCATCCATGGCGACACCCGCCCGAGCACCGGGCAGATGTACCTCGGGCCCTCGGTCGCCTGGACGCGGGGCCCCTTCTGGATCACCTTCGGGTCGCTGTTCGGCCTCACCAACGATTCCTCCCGGTACTATCCGCGGGTGTTGTGGGGCATCGCGCTCTGATCAGCTCGGTGGTGCTGCTCGTCGCGGCCGCGGCCGCCGGGGGAGAGATCCGCGGAACGGTCATCGTCTCCGCGCCCGACGGGGGCGTGGAGGCCACCCCGCCCCAGCCGATCGTCGTCTACCTCACCGGCTTCCGGCAGCCGCCGCTCCCCGACACGCCGCCGGTGGTGGCCCAGAAGGACAAGACGTTCATCCCCGACCTCATGGTCATCGTCGCCGGTCAGTCGGTGCAGTTCACCAACGACGACCCGTTCGTGCACAACGTCTTCTCCACCTCGACGGCACGCGACTTCGACCTCGGCCAGCCCGGTCCCCACGAGGCGCGGACGGTGAGCTTCCCCAATCCCGGCCTGGTCGACGTGTTCTGCAACATCCACGAGCAGATGTACGCCAACGTGCTGGTGCTGCCGAACCGCGCCTTTGCCCGCGTGGCCGCGGACGGGACCTTCGTCATCCGTGACGTTCCTACCGGGAAGCATGCCCTGCACGCGTGGGGGCGGCAGACCGAGCCGTTCGAGGTCGAGGTCGTGGTCGCCGGAGGACAGCCCACCGCGGTGCAGCTGCTGCTCCGCCCGCGGCTCTTCAACCCCGCGCACCTCGACAAGTTCGGGCGGGCCTACAAGAAGCGGCCCGGCTACGAGCCATGACCATCTCCGTCGAGGAGGGTCATCTCGACGAGAACGCGCTCGCCAGGCACGTCGGCGGCGAGGGCACCGACGACGAGCGGTTCCGGGTGGGCGAGCACATCGACGCCTGCGACCGTTGCCGCGAGCTCGTCGGAGCGCTGGTGCGCACGCTGGTGACTCCGGAACCGGACCGCCCCTCGTGGCGGCTTCTCGCCCGAGGAACGAACCTCGGCCGCTACGTGCTGCTCGATCCGGTCGGCCGTGGCGGGATGGGCGTCGTCTACAGCGCCTTCGACCCCGAGCTGGATCGCAAGGTGGCGATCAAGTTCCTTCGCCCCGGGAAGGGGGCGAACCCGGCCGCGGCCCGACCCCAGCTGCTCGCCGAGGCGCAGGCGATCGCGCGGCTGTCGCACCCCAACATCGTCACCGTCCACGACGTGGGGACCTTCGACGGCGAGGTCTTCTTCGCCATGGAGTACGTGAAGGGCGAGACGCTCCGCCGCGCGCAGCGGCCCGGCCTGATCGGCCTGCAGCAGACCGTCTCGCTCTACACCGCCGCGGGTGAGGGCCTGGCGGCCGCGCACCGGGCGGGCATCATCCACGGGGATTTCAAGCCGGAGAACGTCCTGGTCGGCGAGGACGGCCGGGTCCGGGTGACGGACTTCGGGCTCGCCCGCGCGGTCCACGAGCACGCGCCGCGCTTCGCCGGAACCCCGGCGTACATGGCGCCCGAGCACTGGCGCGGACAGACCTCCGACGTCCGCAGCGACCAGTACAGCTTCTGCCTCGCGCTGCTCGAGGCGTTCGAGGGGCAACGTCCCGAGGAAGTCGAGAATGCCTCGCCCTCGCGCCCGCCCGAGCCGGTCTCGCTCCGGCGCCGCACGCTTCCCGCGCGGCTGTCCCGGGTGCTCGCCCGCGGGCTGGCCACGGACCCGACGCAGCGCTGGCCGTCGATGGAGGCGCTGCTCCTCGCCCTGCGACAGGCCCGGCTGCCCTTCCGCCAGAGCACCGGGCTCCTCGCGCTCGCCCTGCTGGTGGTCACCGCCGGGGTGTGGACCCAGCACGTGGTCTGGGAGCGCCGGGTGGATCACGAGCTCTACGCCTCGGCGGAACGGCTCCCGGAGCTGCTCCGCGCCCAGAGCGAGCGCACCGATCTCCTCGTCCAGGCCGGATTCCGTGCCGAGGGCGCACTCGCCGCCCTGGGCAAGGCGAGCAACATGGACGCGGCACTGGGCCTCGCCGAGGACGAGAGCCGCGAGCACCAGCTCACCGAGGCGCACGAGATCCTCCGCTCTGCGGACCTCCCCGGGCTGAAGACGCGGGACGCACTGCTGGTGGCGAATGCCTGGGGACGGGTGGTGCTCAACCTCGGCGCCCCAGATGCGTTCGGAGCGCCCGCTCCTGCCATCCCGATGCTGATGGAGGCGATGGAGGGCACCCCCACCGATGCACTGTGGTCGTGGGCGACGCTCGAGCGGCTCGGCGTGCCGCTGGTCGGCGCGCCGGAGATGGACGATCTGCTCCTGGTCTCCGGCAGGCCGGTGGTGCGGGGCAGGTCCATCGTCGGAGTGGTGCTCACCGGCCGGTGGGTGGACACCGGGCTCCTCGAGGAGATGGGCCGCGCCGCCGGGGCGCAGATCGTCCTCCACGCTCCGGACGGTGGATGGGCCGGTGGGCGGTGGCCGGTGGCGCCGCCGCTCGGAAAGGTGGTGCAGCTCCAGGTCGGTGGAAGCACGATTCGGGTCCTGGGGATCCGCCTCGGCGGCGAGGGCAGCCGGACCCCCGCCGGAGAGGCCTATGTGGTCCGGATGCTCACTGCCGGTGAGATCGGTGGCCTGGCGTCCGGGTGGCTTCGCTGGGGCCTCCTGGTTACCTGCCTGGTGGTGCTGGCCTGGCTCGGGTGGCTGACGCGCCGGTCCGGCTGGTACCTTCGCGCCCCGCCCGGGGCCACCACCACTTGACCGCCTTCGCCCACGCCGACGTGTTCTGGGAGGCTCTGCCGGCTGCCCGCCGCAGCGCGAAGCGTGCCGAGCTCGAGCCGCGCCTCGCCGGCCAGCTCGCGGAGGCCGAGGCGCGCTGGCCCGAGGTGACGGTGGACGGGCGGCGCTTCGTGACGCACTGGGCCGCCCAGCTCGCGCGAGCCTCCGACGTCGGCGCCGCCATCGAGCAGCTCCACCTGGCGGACCTCTACCTGGCCTTCGCCTGCGCCGAGGGCGATACCTGCGCGCTGCGCTCCTTCGGAGCGTTGCTCTCCTCGGTGGCCGGTGCGGTGCGGAGCGTGGACGGAGCGCCTTCCTTCGTGGACGAGATCCTCCAGCGCCTCCGCACGCGGGTGCTGGTGCCAGAGGACGGCCGGGGTCCGCGGATCCTCGATTACGCCGGCCGCGGGTCGCTGGAGAACTGGCTGCGGGCGGGCGCACTCCGCCTGGCGCTCAACGCGCGCCGCGACGCTCGGCGCGGACCCGAGCCCCTCCCCGATGCTTCGCTCTGGGAGCCGGCCGCACCCACCGCGGACCGGACCCTGGAGCTGCTCCGGGGGAAGTACGCGACGGACTTCGGCACCGCGCTGCGCGAGGCGTTCGCCTCGCTCGAGCCGGGGGAGCGCAACGTGCTCCGGATGCACTTCCTCGAGGGGTTGAGCCTCAACCAGATCGCCGCGATGTACCAGGTGAACAAGTCCACCATCAGCCGGCGAATGGCCAAGGCGCGGGAGACGCTGCTGGAGCGCACCCGCGCGCAGCTGGAGCGCACGCTGGCGCTGCCCCCGACCGAGCTGGACAGCCTCCTGGAGCAGCTCGGGCCACGTCTGGACCTGAGCCTCACCTCGGTCCTGAACCCCAGCACCTGACCCGGGCCACGCCCGACCTCAGGCGCGGACCTCGGTGCCTCTCGCCGGGGTGCTGGCCTCGCCGTCAGCGGGCTCGGTGTGCACCATCACGTCGACGTCCAGGACCGCGCCGTGGATCGCGTCCTCCGCCCGGTGGGCGATCTCGTGCGCGCGCTCGACGGGGAGGCCACGCGCCACCTGGAGGATGACGTCGGCGAAGGTCTTGGGCCCCGACCGCCGCACTCGCACCTGCGACACGCCGACCACCTCGTCCACGCCGGCGGCGGCGCGGGCGATCGCCTCCAGCAAGCCGACGGGCGCGGCGTCGAGAAGGTCGTCGACCGCTTTCCTCCCCAGGCGGATGCTGACCAGCGCGGCGATGCACGCCACCCCGAGCGCGGCGACCGAATCCGCCCGGGCGAGCCAGGCGAGGCCGGTCCGCTCAGAGACCAGCACCCCCAGCAGCCCGAGGATGACGACCGTGGACGACCACACGTCGGTGGAGAAGTGGAGCGCGTCCGCCTCGAGGGCCTGGCTCCGGTGCCTGCGGGCGACGGCGGCCAGCGCCCGGGAGCGCGACAGGTCCACGCCGATGGAGATGGCCATCACCACGAACGCCCACACCGTGGCCTCGACGTGGGCACCACCGAAGACCAGCCGCTTCCCGGCCTCGTAGGCGATCCACACGCAGGTGGCCAGGAGGAGCCCGGTCTCGAACAGCGCCGAGAAGTTCTCGATCTTCCCGTGCCCGTAGAGATGGTCGCTGTCCGGGGGCCTGGAGGAGGCACGCACCGCCCAGAAGGTCATCAGCGCGGCGAGCAGGTCGATGCCCGAGTGCGCGGCCTCGGAGAGGATGCCGATCGACCCGGTGGTCAGGCCGACCACCACCTTCATGCTGGTGAGCAGAACCGCCGCGCCCACCGAGGTGAGGGCGACCAGGTTCTTCTCCCGCTGGGCGACTGCGGGCTCCTGGACGGTCGTGGCCATCCGCGGCCCCGGATGTAGCACGCGAGCGGGCGGCCGAGGACGCTGACGGGCCGAGCGATGCCCGATGGCTACCGGGGAGGCGAGGGCCGTGTCGGGGAAGGCTTCGTCGCCGCGGCGGCGAGCCGTCGCTCGCACTCCGCGAGGCGGCGGTCGAGGAACGTCCGCTCCGCGGGGTTCCGGGCGAGCCGGTGCGCCGCCCGGAAGTGGCCGCGCGCCTCGGTCACGTGGCCCGTCCGGAGCTCGAGCTCTCCCAGCGCCGCCGGGTAGAACGGGTAAGCCGCGAGGCGCTCGGCGCCGGGGATTGACCGCAGCGCCTCGAGCCCACGCTCCGGGCCGAGCTGCTCGGCGACCGCCACCGCGCGGTTGAGCGCGACCACCGGCGACGGCCGGATGCGGAGCAGCACGTCGTACAGCTCGACGATGTCCGCCCACGGCGTCTCCCCGGCGGTGGGCGCGAGGGCATGGGTGGCGGCGATGGCGGCCTCGAGGTGGTACTCGGAGACCACGTCACCGCGGGCCGAGGTCTCGAGGAGCTCGAGGCCACGAGCGATGAGCCGCCGGTCCCAGCGGTTCCGGTCCTGCCGGGACAGCTCGGTCAGGTCACCGGCCTCGTCCACTCGCGCCGGGAGCCTCGCCGCGTCGAGCGCCATGAGCGCGGCCAGCGCCTGTGTCGACGGAGTCGCCGCCGGGGCGTGCTCGACCAGCAGCGCGACCAGCCGCATCGCCTCCCGGCAGAGGTCGAGGCGCACCGCCGCGTCCGGAGAGGCGCCGTGGTAGCCCTCGTTGAAGAGGAGGTAGAGCGCGCGCTGCACCGCGGCGAGCCGGTTCTCGAAGTCCCGGGCTCCGAGCTCGAAGAGGGTCCTCGTCCGCGAGAGCACCTTCTTCGCTCGCGAGAGCCGCTTCTCCATCGCCGCCAGCGAGACGAGGAAGGCCCCGGCGACCTCGTGCGCCGAGAAGCCGCCCAGGAGCGAGAGGACGAGCGCGACCTGCGCGTCCTCCGGGACGTCCGGGTGACAGCAGGAGAACATCATCCGCAGCTCGTCGTCCCTCAGCGCGGGGGGCAGGTGCGCCAGCGCCGATCCGGGGCCGGAGTCCGCGCCCTCGGCATCCGTCTGTCGGCCGATCTCCGGAGCGAATCGCCGGGCGGTGCGCTCCCGTCGCAGCTGGCTGACGGCCCGGTTGCGCGCCGCAGTCATCAGCCACGCGGACGGGTTGTCCGGGACGCCCCGGAAGGACCACACCTCGACCGCCGCGGCGAGCGTCTCCTGCACCGCGTCCTCGGCGAGCGCCAGGTGATGCACGCCCAGCATCCGGGTCAGCGTCGAGACGAGCCGGCCGGATTCACGCCGGAAGAAGTGCTCGTCGGGGAGCGCCGCGGTCACACCTGCCGGATGGGCCGGACCTCGACCATCCCCCCGTAGCCGAGCACCGGACAGCCACCGGCCAGCGTGCGCGCCTCGGCGAGGTCCTTCGCCTGCACCACGCTGTACCCGAGCACGATGTCCTTCGACTCGGCGTAGGGGCCGTCGTGCACCGCGCGCCCGCCCTCCTTCACCACCGCCCCGCCGTTCTCCAGCGGGTGGCCCAGCGCGCTGAGGTGCCCCCGGGCCTCCAGCTCCTTGAACCACGCCGTCCACTTCTGCAGCCGCTCCTGCATGTTCTTGGGGGACCCGGGCAACTCCCCGGAGTCTGCCGGCAATCGGTACAGGTAGAGAAACTCGCTCACTGCCGTCTCCTTTCCTCGTCGTGCACGCGTCGAGCGTACGGCTCGAGCCAGCTCAGCACCCGCTCCCAGCCGAAGGCGTGCTCGACCGCCGCCGCCTCGCGGCCCTGAAAGCCCTCGTGGAAGACTGTGATCCGTGCACCACCCGGCCTTCGCGCGAACAGGTAGGTCACCCGCGTCTCTCGCCGGCCCAGCGCCGGATGGTCGAACTCGTAGGCGCGGGTCTGCACCACCTTCTCCGGGAGGTCGAGCTCGACGAAGCGTCCGGACGCGGGGAGGCGGCGGCCGTCGGCGAAGCAGACCAGGACCCGCCAGCTCCCTCCGGGGCGGACGTCCGCGATCCACTCGCGCATGAGGTACGTCCCGGACGAGCCCCACCAGCGCTCCACCTCCGCGGTGACCAGCATCCGGTAGACCCGCTCGGGAGGGCAGGCCACCTCCACCGCGGCGGTGATGGTCCCGGCCGAGCGATCGATCACTGCCCGAGGGATCCGCTCGCTCGCGTCGCCACCCGACTGCGTCTCGTCCCCGGTCTGAATCGCCTCTTGGTCCATGACCGACAATGCGCTGTTCCGTCTCATCGATTGCTGAGACGCACGGCGCAGCTCGATCCGGACATGGACCGAGCAGCCGAAGAAGGCGAGGACTTCCGAGCGGTTCCGGCCTCAGAGGGCCCGCAGCGCGCGGAGCACGTCGGCGAGCCGCTCGTCGTCGCGCCTGTAGAACGTCCACTGTTTGATTCGCTTCGGCCGGACGAGCCCTGCCCGGACGAGGAGCCGCATGTGCTCGCTCACCGTGGGCTGGCTGACGCCGAGCTTCTCGGCGATGAGCAGCCCACAGACGCCGTCCTCGATCAGGTCCCCGTCCACCTGGGGCCGGAAGTGCCGGGTGGGCTCCTTGAGCCAGCGGAGGATCTGCAGCCGCCGCTCGTTGTCCAGCGCCCGGAGCGCATCGACGAGCTCCGACTCGGGCTCGTGCGGCATGGCGCGGGGCCTGCGTGCCGGCCTGCTCACCTCGTGCGGTCCGCCACGGTCATCTCGATCTCCACCGCCGCCCCGAGTGGCAGCTCGCGGACTGCGACCGTGGTGCGGGCCGGGAACGGTGCCCGGAAGGAGCGGGCGTAGACCTCGTTCATCGCCTTGAACTCTTCCATGCTGGTGAGGAAGACGCCGACGCGGAGCACGTCGTCCAGCGACGCGCCGACCGACTCCAGCAGCGCCTGGATGTTCTGCAGCGTGCGCTCGGTCTGCGCCGCCACGTCTCCCTGGATGAGCCGCCCGGTGGCTGGATCCAGCGCCACCTGTCCGCTCAGGTAGAGGACCCCGGGGCCGCGCACCGCGGCGGAGAGCGGAAGTCCAGACGGCCGTTCCTCGTGAATCGCCTCTCGCATCGCACGCTCCCTGGTCATCGGTCGAAGTCGACCGCGGTGGTGTTCCCACCGCTCAGCAGGACACCCACCCGCTCGCCGGCCCGGGTCTGCACCTTGCCCGCGAGGAGCGCGGCGAAGGGCGCCGCGCCGCCGGGCTCGGCCACCACCCGGAGCAGATCCCACAGCTTGCGCTGGGCGGCGCGAATCTCCTCGTCGGTCACCAGGGCGACCTCGGCGACCGTGTCTCGCAGGATCGGGAAGTTGCGCTCGCCGATCCGCCGCGGGGCGAGGCTGTCCGCGGCGATGCCTCCCACCGGGGCGTCCACCGGACGGCCGGCCTCGAGAGCGCAGCGCAGCGTCGGAGCGTCCACCGGCTCCACGGCGACGAGGCGCACCTTCTTCCCGTACCAGCTGGCGACCCCCGAGAGGAGCCCGCCTCCGCCGACCGCCACCAGGACCGTGTCCAGCTCCGGCGCCTGGGCTTCCATCTCGAGCCCGACGGTCCCCGCGCCGACGATGGTCTCCTCCTGATCGAAGGCATGGATGGGCATGGCGTGGTTCTGCCGGGTCCACTCCTCGCTCGCGGCCAGCGCCTCGGCGTACGAGTCGCCTCCGACCACCAGGTCCGCCCCGTAGCCGCGGATGCGGTCGATCTTCGCCGGTGAGGCGATGCGGGGGATGAAGATCTTCGCCGGAACCCCGAGCCGACCCGACGCGTAGGCCACCGCCACGCCGTGGTTCCCGCCCGAGGCCGCCACCACCCCCGCCGGCGGCACCGGCCGCTGCAGGAGGTTCGAGAATGCTCCTCGCGTCTTGAACGCCCCGGCGTGCTGCAGGAGCTCGAGCTTGAGCGTGAGAGCCCGCCCGGGGAGACCGATCTCCTCCCCGGCGAGCTGGACCACCGGGGTGCGCCGGACGTGGGGGCGGATGACCTGCTCGGTGGCGGCGATTCGGGGGCGGAGGTCCGGGCTCATGGCCGGGGACTTACTTCGTCGATTGGCTAAGCGGCAATACAGTCCCGGCGGCCGAGGCCGGCACAGTCACCGCCGCTGCCGGGCACGCGACCACCAGACGTAGGCCGGAAGCCCTGCGGCGATGAGCCCCAGACCGAGAACGGAGCGCACCGGTGCCTGCACCAGCGTGACCGAGGCGACGACGAGACAGACGGCGACGAAGGCGCCGGTGGTCCAGGGATGGCCCCAGGCCCGGAACGGACGCTCGGCATCGGGCCGCGTCCTCCGGAGCACGAAGACCGCTGCCGCGGTCGCCGCGTGGAAGAGAACGCCGGCGAACACCACCGTCGTGTACAGCTCGGCGTAGGTCCCGGACAGCGCGATCGCCGCCGCGAGCAGGCCCTGGGCGAGGAGACTCGCGGACGGCGTGTGATGACGGGGATCGATACGGGCGAGCGCGCGGAAGAAGAGCCCGTCCTCGGCCATGGGGAGGTAGATGCGGGCGCAGCACAAGACGTTCGCCGCGAGGCAGCCGAACATCGAGAGCAAGATGACCAGCGTGACCGCTCGCGCCGCGCCCGGGCCGAGGAGCGCCGTGGCGGCGGCCTCGCCCACCCTCGGTGTCGCTGCCAGCGTGGCCACGTCCAGCGTCCGGAGATAGACCCAGTTGATGGCCAGGTAGAGCGCCGCCACCATCGCGACCCCGAGCACCAGCCCGCGAGGCAGGTTGCGCTCGGGCTTGCGGATCTCCCCGGCGGAGAAGGTGAGGACGTACCAGCCGTCGTAGGTCCAGAGCACCGCCACCAGCCCCAGGCCGAGCGCGGCGACGATGCTGCCCGGCGGAAGCGGCGCTCCCCAGGCCGGTGCCACCGGAGCCGGAGCGCGGAGCCCGATGAACACCAGCACCAGCAGCGCGCCGAACTTCATCGCCGTGACGACGTTCTGGACCACCGCGCCCTCACGCACGCCCAGCCAGTTCACGGCAGTGAGGCCGAGCACGGCCACGGCCGCCGAGAGCTGGGGGCCGTGCACGGTCCACCGCAGGCCTGCGAGGTCGATCTTGAGGAGCTCGACGTTCGAGCCCAGCGAGGGGACGAATGCCCCGAGGTACTCGCCGAACCCCACCGCGATCGCCGCGACGCCGCCGGTCATGATGACCAGGAAGGAGGTCCACCCGAAGAGGAACCCCCACAACGGGCCGTAGGCCTCCTTGAGGAACTGGTACTGCCCGCCCGCCCTGGGGAACATCGCGCCGAGCTCGCCGTAGGCCAGCGCCCCCGCGAGCGCGAACAGCCCGCCCGCCGCCCAGAGGCCGAGGATGAGCGCGGGCTGGGGGCAGCGCTGCGCGATGTCTCCGGTGGTGAGGAAGATCCCGCTCCCGACCGAGGCGCCGATGGTGATCAGCGCGCCGTCCGTCGCCCCGAGGGAGCGCAGGAGCCCCGGCGCCGCGGGCTCGGCCTGGACGTCCGGAGCCGGGCGGCCGGTGGCGGTCACGGCCGGGCATCCTGCCACGGACGGCTGCAGCCGCGTTGAGGGCGACCGCGCCCGGCGGGTAGCCTCCGACGTCGCGTGGACCCCTCGCTCGAGGCGCTGCTGGCGGAGTTCGATCCCGGCCTGCCGCTGGCGCGGGCGCGATCCCTGCCCTCTCCCTGGTATCGCGACCCCCGCATCGAGGCGATGGAGCGCGCGCGGGTGTTCGGGAGCAGCTGGCAGCTGGTGGCTCGCGCCGAGCAGCTCGAGCGCCCAGGCGACTTCGTCACCACCGAGGTCGCGGGCGAGCCGCTGCTCCTCGTCCGCGACGACGCCGGCGAGCTCCGCGCCTTCTTCAACGTCTGCCGCCACCGCGCGGCCTGCGTGATGACCGAGCCCCAGGGCAACGCCCGGAAGCTGCGCTGCCGCTATCACGGATGGACCTACGACCTGCGGGGCCAGCTGCGGGGACTGCCGGAGTTCGACGGGGTGGAGGACTTTCGCCGCGAGGAGCAGGGCCTGGTGCCGGTGCAGGTGGACCGCTGGGGCCCGCTGGTCTTCGTGCACCTGGGGGACGGGGCGCCGCCACTGCGGGACTCGCTGGCACCGCTGCCGTCGGAGATGGGCACGCTGGAGGGTCTGCGCTTCCTCGAGCGACGCGAGTACACCCTCGCCTGCAACTGGAAGGTGTTCGTCGACAACTACCTGGATGGCGGATACCACGTGAACTCCGTCCACCCGGCGCTGGGGAGCGTGCTCCAGTACTCCGAATACCGGACGGAGTGCTTCGAGCAGACCAGCCTCCAGTCCAGCCCGATGCGCGCCGGAGACGACGCGACGGCGGCAGTCACGCGCACCGGGGACCGGGCGCGCTACGCGTGGGCGTTCCCCAACGTGATGATCAACCTCTACGCCGGGGTGATGGACACCAACGTGGTGCTCCCGGTCGGGCCCGAGCGATGCCGGGTGCTCATCGACTTCTACTTCGCCGACCTCGAGGGCGACGGGGCGCGCCGGTTCGCGCAGGAGAGCGTGGAGCTCGGCCACCGCATCCAGCTCGAGGACGTGGGGGTCTGCGAGGACGTGCAGAAGGGGCTCGCCAGCCGCTCGTACCGGACCGGCAGGTTCAGCGTGCGGCGCGAGATCGCCATCCATCACTTCCACCGCCTGGTGGCCTCGCGGCTGCAGGCCGGGGGCGGCTGAGGTGGCACGGCGCACGGAGGCGGTCCGGCTCGGGCTCGCGTTCCTCGCCGGGCTGGTGCTGCCGGCGATCCTGTTCCTCCTCCTCGGCGCCGCGGGGCTCTTCCCGGTGGCCGCCACGTCCGAGCCGTCCGCGCTCGAGGCCCGGGTGGCGG